>JACCEC011168574.1_pt1 | contig 149717 bp, 122 predicted proteins | sample 7450121 | NCBI WGS metagenome assembly JACCEC01 (sample SAMN15323455, study PRJNA562643) | freshwater metagenome | isolation source: river surface water | place: USA:Blue River Watershed | collected 2017-08-18
AAAGAAGATATGGCTTTATTTAAACAGATAACAACTGAATGTCAAAATGATAAATTAAATGCAGTTATTATGGGTAGAAAAACATTTCAAAGTTTAAATAAAGCATTACCAAATAGAATTAATTGTGTATTAACAAAAAATAAAGAAAATTTTGAATCAAATAAAGGATTTTATTTTTTTTCAGATATGGATGAATGTCTCAAATATCTTAATAATCAACCAATTGAAAAAATATTTTTAATCGGCGGCACAGAAGTATATAATTGGGGTCTTGAAAATTATAATCAAATTAATTATATTTACACTTCACAATTAAATGAAACTTATGAATGTGATACATTTTTTAATTTTAAACTATTGGAAGATAGATTTAATCAAAAAAGTGAAGAAAATATTAGTAATTTTAAATTTACTGTTTGGGAAAAAAAACAAAACTTAGAAGAATTAGCATATTTAAATATGTTAGATAATATTTTAAAATATGGACATATGAGACAAACAAGAAATGCTATTACATATTCGTTATTTGGAAAAACACTTGAATTTGATTTGTCAAAATCTTTTCCACTTTTAACAACAAAAAAAATGTTCTTAAGGGGAATTTTTGAAGAATTAAAATTCTTTTTACTTGGTCAAACTAATAATCAAATATTAAAAGATAAAAATGTTCATATTTGGGATGGAAATACTACTACAGAATTTATAGAAAAATGTAATTTACCCTATAAAGAAAATGATTTAGGGCCAATGTATGGATATCAATGGAGATTCTTTAATGCTGAATATACCGACTGTAATACTAATTATAACGGTAAAGGATATGACCAATTAATGGATGTTATTAATTTAATTAAAACTGACCCATTTTCAAGAAGAATTTTATTGACTTCATATAATCCTGCCCAAGCAAAAAAAGGAGTATTATATCCTTGTCATGGTATTTCAATACAATTCTATGTAGAAGAAAAAGATAATAATTATTATCTTAATTGTTTAATGAATCAAAGATCAGGTGATACATTTTTAGGGATACCATTTAATATTGCATCTTACGCTTTACTTGTTCACATATTATGTAATCATATTAATAATACAAATGGTATCAATGGAAATAGTATTAATCCAGGAAGACTAATGATGGTATTTTGTGACGTTCATATATATGAACAACATAAAGAAGCAGTAATAACACAAATATCAAGAACTCCATATTTGTTTCCTCAAATTAAAATAAATTATAACATCCAAAATTTTAATGAAAATGGTGATAATTCAATTGGAAATATGAATTTTAACACTATTGAAATTTTAAATTACAAAAGTTACGATAGCATTAAGGCTCCTATGATTGCTTAGTTATTTATATAGAAAAAATTGATTTATTTTATATATACTTAAATATTTGAATTAATATATAAGTATATGGAAACAGAGAATAGTGTAATTAGATATCCTATTGAATTTTTTCAAAAATATAAAACTGGTATAAAAAAACCTCTCGATACTCTTCTTGAATATCAAATTGGCAATGAAACATTACAATATGCATCAAGATTAAAACCATCAACCATTCTTAATAATACAGAAATAAAAGCCAATCTTAATTTTCTAATTAACAGAAAAAATATGTCAGGTCAAGATGAAGAATTATATGACCAAATTGTAAGTAAATTAAATAAAATTTCTGATAAAAACTTTAATGAAATTGCTGAAGAAATTATGAATTTACCTTACACTAAATCAAAACATATTTACAGATTGGCTGAATCCATTTTAATTAAAAGTATCAAAGAACCAAATTACTCTGAAAAATATGCAAAACTATCATTATCATTACTACCTTGTTACATTGAAATTAACGAAAATAAAATTCATTTTAGAACAGTACTATTAACAATTTGTCAAGATATTTTCAATGAATTAATTTTTGATTCAAAATATGATGTACCAATTAAAAAGAAACAAGAATATGATAGACAAATTGCATATGATACATTAGAATTAAGTGGTTTAACTAACTTTTTTGGACAACTAAATAAAGTAAATATTCTTCCTTGTCAAATTATTTCATTTTGCTTTGATAAACTAATTAAATGTATTGAACGTGGAAATGCAACTGCAAATAAATATGAAGCAGTCAAAACAATTGTTGAATCAAGTATTGCAAATGTTAAGGAAAAAGATGATAAAATTTATAATGATATGAAAGATAAAGTAAATAGCATTATTGAAAAGAAATTATTTACAGAAATGCGTCATAAATTTATTATTTTAGAAGCACTTGACTTTTTTTAATTTTTATTTATTATAAAAATTTGAATTATTTATTTATAATACTGTAAATTTATTAATAAAATGAATAAATATACATCAATTATTTCCAACTTGGCCGAGGCGGCACAGAAAAGTCAAATCAATTATAAATTGGCCGCAGCTATTATAAAAGGAACAAAACAAATTACTAAACCGTGTATTAATACCGATAGGTCAATATATCGCGGGTTTCATAATTTTAGTCTCCATGCAGAGGCAAATGCTATTTTGAATTTGTATGGTAAAGATTTATCTTATATACCAAATTCAAAAAATTTTAATGTAAAAAACCAAAAAAAATGTGACTTACTTGTCATACGAGTTAATAATAATGGCGAATTATGTAATTCTAGACCGTGTATCAATTGTTTAAAAATGATGAAAGATGTCAAAATTAAAAGGGTATATTATATTAATAATAATAAAGAATTAGTTTCAGAACAAGTAAAAGATATGATTAGTATTTGTACAACAAGTGTTTCTCATGAACACTATTATCTAGAAACAAAGATAAAACTAACAAAAACAGAATATGTTGAAACTATATTAAAATCAGAATTCCCCGAAAAAGTAAAAAAAAATAGTTTAGGCCTTTTTATAAAAAATTATTTAAATGATTTTGATTATAAATTTGTGTTTGAAGAAAAAGATGGACAAAAGTATATTTCTATATTAAATTCAAATAATATAGAAATAAAAAAATCAAGTATAATTTAATTCCCCAACTAAGTAACTATTATTAAACTTTATTACTAATTTTGGATTTATTTTATTTATAATAACACTTTGATCATCCAATTGTTTTAAGCTAATATTAATTGTATTATTATCAGTATTATCTATATTCTGAATAGTAAAAGCATTTGAAAAATATTTGGAATATATATATAATTCATCTCCAATATTAAAATTATTAATATTTTGATTATATTCTTTTTTTATTATTATATTAATATTTTTTGTATTTAAAATATTATCATAATTATCGTGAATGGTCATATATCTACTTAGACCAATCTTTTCATCAATAAATTCTATTTCTAAACAACCAGTTTCTCCTCCTAATAAAATATCACAATCTATATTTTTATTATGAATATTTACAATTTTAATCTTAGTATTTATATTTATATAACATTCGGTATTTACTTTTATTATACCGCTATTTAGTTTTCCTGATATTATAATATTTTTATTTAAAACAGGAATATCAAATATTTCATATATATCGAAATTTAATTCAGAAGCTATAGTAGTTTTAATTATTCGTGTATCAAATATATTACTTTTTAAAATTTCTTTAAAATTATTTATTGAATTAATATCATTATTACATAAAAATATAATATCATTAATTTCATAATTTAAATTATCTATAAGTTGTTGTTTCAAATTATTTATTAAACTATCATCTAATGAATAAACAGTATCCTTTTCATGTGTAAAAATAATATGAATTTTACTTTCAAGAAACAATGCTATTTTAATTTTATCTATCAAAAACGATAAATTATTTTCCAAATCATATTTGTTTGTAAAAATTAAAATAATTTCTGGATTAATATTTAATAAATTTGATAATGTCGTTTTAATATATTTTATATCACCTGGTGAATCGAAAATATTAATTATTGCATCGGATTGATTAAATATTTTATCCCAAGAATTATAAAAATCTAATGAATTATTTTTGTAATTAATTATATTATTTGAAGCTAAACCAATTATTTCATGATTAATACTTGATGTTCTTCCAGAATATATTTCGTGTTTATGTTTTAAAATAAGTAATTTAGAATTACTATCTATAGTATCATAACATAAATTTCCTAAAAATGTTGTTTTTTCAGTTAAAGTATTTCCTAATAAAAATGTTTTAAGTTCAGGTAAATGTCTATTAATTGTTTTTTTAATAATAATTATTTTAATATATTTATCATTATTATATTTATGTGTAAATATATAATCAATAGTTAATCCTGCAATTTTACATATACTTTTAAGAATATCAACTGATTTATTCATTATATCTATTCCAATATTTCCAAATTTACCATTATCTCTAATTCCTAATACATAATATGCTTTATAACTATTATAAAATATTTTTCCTTCATTAACTCTCCATAACATTTGCGATGCTAGATTTTTTATACTATTATTATCTGCTTTATCTAATCTTAATTTATATTCTAAATATCCTTGCTCAATTTCTTCATCTAAATAACCATTGACATAAATTTTTTCTATCAAATCATTTAAATATAAATCGCTATAATTACTCGTTGACATTTAAATACCTAATTTAATATTATTAATATATTTTCAACTTTTATGTATTATTAAATTAAAAAGTTGAAAAAATAAATAAATTTTAGTTTATAAAAATAAATTTAATGGGAATTACAGGATTTTCCAAATTTTTTTCAGAAATATTAGTAAAAAAAGATATTACTGAACTAAAAAATAAAATTGTTATTATTGATACAGTATATGTGTTATATAAATATTGTATAGCTATTCGCAATAGTGGTAAAGATTATATAAATAAAAATGGCAATCTATCTAGTCATTTAATTGCATTATTTAATTTGGCAATATTTTTACTAAAAAATAATATAACACCTATTTTTATTTTTGATGGTAAATCTCCAGATATTAAAAAAACAACAATAGAAGAAAGAAAAAAAAGAAAAATAAAAGCAATAAATGAATTATCAAATAATACAAATAATAATGAAGATAATTATATTAAATATTTTAAAAAAAGTTTTTATCTAGAAGAAATACATTTTCAAGAATGTCAATTATTATTATCATGTCTTGGAATAAAATATATTATTGCACCTGAAGAAGCAGATTCACAATGTGCTACACTTTCATATTATGATAATGATTTAATAGCTGGTATTATTAGTGATGATACAGATATATTAGCATTTGGTGGTAAAAAATTATTAAAAAATTTTAATATCAAAAATAAATGTTTTGATGAATATTCACTTGATAGTATATTAGAATTAATAGTAAATAAAGCAAATATAATTAGAAATAAAAATAATTTAGATAATATTCAATCAATAAGTCAAAAAGATTTTATTACTTATTGTATATTACTTGGTAATGATTATATAAATACTTTAAAATATCTCAAATTTGATAAACTATTTGAAATATTGGTTTTAAATGATTTTGAAATTGATAAATTTTTATTTGCAATACAAAATAAATTAAATCTTAATGATAAATATATTGAAACTTATTTAGAAAACTTTAACAATGTTTATAACTATTATACAAATGCGATGGTATATGACAATAATTTTATAAATATCGATTATAAAATGAATGTAAATATTAAAATGTTAGAAAAATTAATGTGTCAATATCATAATTTCGACAAAAATTATATCATTAAAGAAATAAATAATTTAGAAATAAAACCTATTAAGTCAGTAAATAAATATAAAAATATGTTTGAAGTATTACAAAATGAGATATATTAATAAAAATATTGAATAATTAAAGATTTAAATAAATATTTATTTATAAGTTTATATATGATTACTAAAGACATTATTGATAAATATCTCAAAGAGGAAGATTATTATGTAATTCTAGGAGTTGATAAAACTGCTTCTAAAAGTGACATTGAAAAATCTTTTAGAAAGTTAACAGTTAAATGGCATCCTGATAAACTAAAATTGGCTGATGAAAAATTATTAGAAAGTGCAAAACAAGTTTTTAATAAAATGAATGAAGCTAAAGATGTTTTGACTGATGAAAGAAAAAGAGAAATTTATGATAAATATGGTAAAAACGGACTAAAAGAAAATGGTCCAGATATGAATCCAGAACATCAAGAAGAAATGATGCAAGAGTTTATGAAAAAAATGTTTAAAACTCAATTTAATAAAAAAACAAGTGTTTCTAATATTACAATTACTGAAGAATGTACTTTAGAAGAATTATATAGTGGTAAAGAATATAATAAAGTACTTGAAAGATTTTCGTTATGTAAAGATTGTAATGGATATGGTACTGAAGATGGTTTAGAACATAAATGTACTGATTGTGGTGGGTCTGGTGTACAAATTAAAGTTATTAAACAAGGTAATATGATTCAACAAATGCAACAAATTTGTACTCTATGTAGAGGTTCTGGAAGCAATATTAAAGTTAAACAATGTGTAAAATGTGGAGGTAAAAAATTAATAAAAGAAAATGCAACAATATCAATTAAAATACCAAAAGGTTCATTTGAAGGTGTTGGACTTGAAATTAAAAATGCAGGCCATGAAATTCCTCTGAAAGAAAGGGATAATAATGGTACAACGCGAACAAGTATTATTATTAAAATTAAAGAAAGCAAACATTCAACATTTGAGAGAGGATTTAAACTACCAAAATATAAAAATAATCCAAATCCCAAAGATTTAAAAATGAATATACAATTAACACTTGCTGAATCATTAGTTGGCTTTTCAAGAACAATTAAATTTCTAAATGGAAAGGAAATTAATGTTTTTCATGAAAACTTAGTAAAACAAGGAGATGTGCTAGTTGTTAAAAATTATGGTATGCCTATATTAGAAAATAATACAGTAAATGGACATCTCTATATTGTATTTGATATTATATATCCTGAAAAAATATCAAATAACACAAAAAAAATATTATGGCAAGTTTTAACAAATACAACATATAAAGAAACAAATATGACTGTTAAAGATACTAATGTAGAATTAGATAAACCAGAAAATATTCAAAATGATAAATCTGGTCGTGTTCCTCAAGGATATGGGACAGGTGTACAAAGTGATGATAATGAATCAGATGATGACCATAATCCATTTAATCAAGCAACTCCTGAATGTAAAGTACAATAAATTTATTCATCTGATTCTTCTGATGATTCATTGTCTTTTACTTTCTTACTTTTCTTTTTTGACTTTTTTTTATCATTCTTTGATGATTTTGTATAATAAATATAAATAGCTACTAAAGCTAAAAATGCAAGTATTATATAAAGTGTTGTTTTTGATAATTCTAATCCAAATAAATTAATGTAGTTATTCCCACTAATAACAGGTACAGATGCAGGTGTTGGTTGATTTAATGTAGTTTGTACAGGAGCTTGAGCATTAACTTCAGGAAGATTAACATTAGGTGCACCATTTGGAATTGATGGTACAGAATTTTTTGGTAAAAATATTTGGTTTGTTCCCAAATTTTGTGCAATTATATTATTATCAATATTATCAGCTAATTTTGATTCCATATTATCTATATTATTTTTAAAGATTATTTTACTGAATATTTAACACACTATATTTAAAAAAAAATTTGATTTTATTATGAGTTAATATTATATATTAATAAAAACATGAAAATAGTTCAAATATTTGATACTTGTATTAATAAACAATTTGATATATTTATTGGTAAATCAGCTGAAGAAAATTGGCAATTGATAGATGAATCATCTGAGAATGATATTTGGTTTCATTTAAGTGATTTACCATCTTCACATGTTATACTAAAAACACAAAATCATAAATTAAAAGAATTTAATAAAGCTACATTTATTAAATGTGCATCATTATGTAAAGAAAACAGTAAATATATAAATCAAAAAAATATTGAGATTATATTTACACAAATAAAAAATGTAACTAAAGCAGATACGGTAGGAAGCGTAACAACAGTATCTACAAAAAGTATAAAAATTTGATAAAATAATTTAAAAACGAAAGAATAAAATATATTAATGAGTCATTCTTTCTTTGAATCTAATAAATTTGATAAAAAACTTATAAAAAGTAAAGTACCTTGGGTTGATAAATATCGACCAAAAAAACTAGATGAAATAGTTCAACAAGATGAAATTATTAAAATTTTAAAAAAATCATTGACTTGTCGTAATTTACCAAATCTATTATTATATGGTCCACCTGGAACAGGAAAAACATCAACTATTTTAGCTTGTTGTTATGAATTATTTGGTCCAAAAATATTTTCAGACAGAGTAATTGAATTAAATGCATCTGACGAACGTGGTATTAATATTGTACGTACCAAAATTACAGATTTTGCACGAAAATCATTATCTAATCCAGATCCAAATTATCCTTCTCCTGATTTTAAAATAATTATTCTTGATGAAGCCGATGCGATGACAACAGAAGCACAATCTGCTTTAAGAAAAATTATTGAGGATTATTCTACAACAACAAGATTTTGTTTTGTATGTAATTATATAAATCAAATTATTGACCCTATTATATCAAGATGTATGAAATTAAGATTTAAACCTATTTTAGAGAAAAATATTATAATTAAATTGGAAGATATTTGCTCAAAAGAAAATTTTACTATTGATACATCTATATTAAAAAAAATTAATGATATTTCAAAAGGCGATGTAAGAAAATCTATTATGATTCTTCAAAATTTAAAATATATATATGATTATCAGAAATCTTCAATTTCTATTGAAGATGTATATAATATTACAGGTTATGTATCTAAAAAACTAATAAATAAAATATATAAAAAGACAATATCTAAAGATACACAAATTGAAGATATAATTAAAAGTATTGAATATATAAAACTAAAAGGGTATCCGATTAATTCTATATTATATACTTTAAATGAAATTATTTTAAATGATAAACAAATAAATGATTCTATTAAATCAAAAATATTTTACAATCTAGGATTAATAGAAAAAAAACTAAATGACGGTTCTGATGAATTTATTCAATTACTAAGTCTATTTACATATATTTCTAATTTAATTAAATATCCAGATAATGAAATTGTATTAGATATAGTGGCTTAAAAAATTTGATTTTTTTATGGATTATTTTAATAAATATATTAAAATAAATGAAAATTCTTAATGAAATTACTCCAATTTTTGATATTACAGGACATTTCTATATGGAATATAATAATAATGTATTTGAATTGTCTGTTAATAATAAAAATGAATTAGAAATTTATCAAATCTTTAATAATGACAATTTTCAATTCGAAGTAAATGAAAAAGCTAATTTCACTATAGGTAATTTAAATCTATTATCAAATTCAAATACACTAAAAAGCAAAGTAATTAGGGAATATATTAAAGATAAATCAGAAAATCCAGATGAAGAATACGAGAGTGATGAAGAATTAGATACAAGTACAATGGAAGATATTAATAATAAAATGACATATTATCCAGAAGATTTAGAAATAGAAGAAAATATAAATATCGATGAAGATTTTTTAGAAAATAAATTTAATTTCTATGGTAAAATAGATATTAAATCATTACAAGAAATTAATGTTAATGATACTTATTATGAAAATGATATTGAAAATACCGATATTATATCAGCTTATGATACATTCTTATATAAAGGTAATGAGAGTGATAATGAATTAGTTTTTGTTTCAAAAAATGGTAATATTAATTCTAGTTATAGAATAATTGTTCATGAAAACGGTATTATCTATTTTAAAATTATTGGAAGTTCCAAAAAAGTATATAAATTAAACATAGAAGAAAATAAAATTAATTTTTGTTCATTTTGATAGAATATACGACTTCTATTTTTGATTTATTATTTTTATCAATTGTCTTAATTTTTGACATAATTAATGTATAATCAATACAAGTTAAAATTTCTTTTATAAAACTCAAAATATTATTTCTTATCTTATATTCTCTTTCTAATTTATCATATTCATCAGTAGAAGAATTATCTGAATCATAATTACTATTATTTACATCTAAATAACTCTTTAATGAATCATAATATTTATCAAGAATTTTTTTATTATGAATTTCATCTTGTAATAATATTTGTTCCGGAATTTTTTTAAAATCAGTTAAAGATTTCAATTTAATTTTATATTTTTCCAACCATAAATTAATAAATTCCATTATTTTATCATATTTATGAGAATTCATTTGGACTCTCATATCTTTTATTTGACATAAATATTTTGTAAGTGATACAGAACCGTCATATTCTGGTAATTGTGTTACAGCAGCGTTAGAGATTACTTTTCTTGAACTCATTATATTATATTTTATATTTTATATAATTAAAAATATTCAAATTTTTACTATTATCATAAGCTATTATCTTTTTATTAACATGTAAGAGTTGAGGAAAATTTAACTTCATGAAAATCATGGGCGCGCGCAAAATTTCACACACATTTCTGGCCAGACTTTGTGTGTGAACAAATTTGGGTCATGATAGTTGTGTCTAAATTTAAAAAATTTTTAAAAAATTCAATTTTCTTTATCTTTTTTATTGGTCGACTGATATACCAAAAAGTTGAGGAAAAAAAGTTGTGTCTCAAATTTTTAAAAATTTTGCAAAAATTTAGTGACAAAAAAATTTTCCAAAAAGTCAACAGCTAACGGTTGACATCTAGTGTTAACTATGTTAACTAATGTTAACCAAAAATTTTCTCTTCTAAAAGTATATAAGGCAATGTCTGTAAAATGTGATAATTGTGAATATACCAATGAAAATAACCAAAAAACGATTTTTACTATAAAATCTACTAAAAATATATCCAAAACTAGTGAAAAAAGTATATCAGCTTCAAAAGTTAACACTAGTGTTAACCGGTTAACACATGATGTTAACTCTGATGTTAACTCATGTATACGAAAATACACTTGCCCTGACTGTGATTTTGAGACCATTCATAAATCAAGTTTTTCTCGTCATAAGAAATCATGCAAACATAAAAAGGAAACAACTATTTCTATTACAAAATTAAATAAAGATAATACTAGCGATTGTGATGAAAATTTAAAATTAAAATGCAAAGAACTTGAATTAGAAATTAAATATATGGAAAGAGAAAATAAATTATTAAATACTATAGTTGCAAATGCCAATTCTGTAATTAATAAAACTGCAAGTATTGCAAATACAAATGCACAAACAGCTCAAGTATCAGCAAATGTTTCAATATCTGCTCTAAAATATGCAAATGAACGTTTTAAAGATGCTCCAATATTATTACCAATCGAAAATTTTAATATTAATGATTTAAACTTTGAGAATGAAGATGATAGACAACAATTAATAGAAACTCTTATTTATAATGCAAAACAAAAATCATTAGATAAATTACTTGGAGACCATATAGTTAAATATTATAAAAAAGATAATCCAGAAGAACAATCTTTTCATACTACTGATTGTTCACGTCTAAATTATATAGTTAGGGATTTAATAGAAGATGCAGTTAAATGGGGTGTAGATAAAAATGGAATTAAAATATGTACAGCTATTGTAAAACCATTAATTAGTAAATGTATTAATATTTTAATGGAACATCAAAAAGAATTATTACAAGGAATGAGTACAGGAGATTTTACTAAACAATTAAATGTACAATTAATAATAGATGTTTTAATGAATATTGATAAGGGTAGTTTAGAAGCAGATATAAATAAATATATTGCGCCATTTTTTAATATCAATAAAATTTAGCTTAAATATAAATATATACGTTAATTAATATATGAGTATTTTAAAATCTGATAATGATTATAGAAATTATGATAATTTTATATTAGACAATGGGTTAGAAGTTGTTTTAATTGAAGATAAAAAAGCTACATTATCTGCAGTTTCTTTATGTGTAAATTGTGGTTCTTATGATGATGAAATCCAAGGGTCTGCTCATTTTTTAGAACATATGTTATTTATGGGAAATGAAAAATATCCAGATGAAAAATATTATAGTTTTTTTATTAATTCACATAATGGATTTTCTAATGCATATACTGCAGGCGACCATACAAATTATTATTATAATATAGATTCAAATTACTTACTTGAATCATTTGATGTATTTTCTAATTTTTTTATTTCTCCATTATTTGATGAATCTTGTTTAGAAAGAGAAATGAATGCTGTAGATTCGGAGCATAAAAAGAATTTACAAGATGATAATTGGAGAAATTTTCAAATGATTAAAAATATATGTTCAGACAAGAGTCCATTATCTAAATTTAGCACAGGAAATTTAACAACACTTAATATACCAAATATCAGAGATAAGATAATAAATTTTTTTAATAAATATTATTCTTCTAATATTATGAAGCTTGTAGTACTTTATAATGGCGAAAATATAAATAAAATAAAAGAAGAAATTAAAATTAAGTTTGGTCAAATAAAAAATAAAAATGTATCTATTGATAGAAATAGAACTGGTCATTTGAATACAAATAAATTAATCAAAATTGTTCCAATTAAAGATTCTGATGAATTTGTAATTGTTTTCGAATTGGAACTTACAGATAAAGCAAAAAATAATAATTTATTAAAATATATTTCATATTTAATAACTCATGAAGGAGAAGGTACTTTGACAAATTATTTATTAAAGAATATAAAAATAAATGAAATGTATGTATCTGAAGAATGTGTTATTGGTAATTATTGCATTTATACAATCAGATTTATATTAAATGAAACAACAGATGAATTATTTAATTATTTACTTGATGGATTTAAAAAATATATTAACATCTTAATTGAAACTACTAATGATAAAAAAATGATTGATTTATTAAAAGAAGATAGATTTTTAAATAACCAAAGTTTTGATAATTTTGAAATAGATGATGAGGCAGATTATGTTAGTTTATTATGTTCCAATTTGATAGAATATAATATTGACCGTAAATATTTATTAAAATATAATTATATTATTGGAGATTTACTAACTACCAAAGAAATAACTGAAGAATTATTTAATTTGTTAAATTGTCTTAATTTTGATAATAGTAATTTTTCATTATTGAGTACTTCTAATAAATATAATAATAATTCCAGCTTTAAGGAAGAATATTATTATAAAATTAAATATATTGAAGAAGAATTAAAAAATTTTCAAATTAAAAAATCATTTAATGGATTACTCAAATTTCCTAATTTAAATCAAAATATTATCAAAAATAAGGAATTTATTAAAAATAAAGTATACGATTTACCAAAAAATGTATATAATTTAAATAATATTTCTGCATATTTAAAAATAAATACAAATTTAAATTCTAAAAACTGTGAATTATTTATAAAAGTAATGAAAAATGATATTTATATGACACCTGAAAATTATATTTCATATATGTTTTATATTCAATATTTCGATTTACTTTTTCTTGGCGATATGTTTGATTTAATTAGTGCAAATAATAAGGTATCTCTATTATTAAATAGTACTAATTATTTATTACATGTATCAGCATATTATTCAAATTTAGATAATATATTATTATCAATTATAGAAAGTTTAAATAAAGTAAATGATTATATTTTAAATAACAAACATTTTTTTCAGATTTTTAAAGATAAACTTATGAAAACACTCAAGAATAAAAAGTTAGATCCACCTTATCGTCAAGTTTATATGTACGAAAAAGACATTATTAATACTAAAAATTATAATACCGAGGTTTTAGAAAAAGTTCTTAAAAATTTTAATTCAGTTGAAGATTTAAAACCTTGTAATTTTTTTAGCTATAATAAGATAATTGTATATTGTGAAGGGAATATAAATAAAGATAAATTTGAAGAAATAAAAAAAATATTTACTGATAATTTTATTTATATTAATGAAAAACAAGAAGATATTAATTTAAATCTAGATATTGTTAATAAGGTTATTAAAAAAGAATATTATATTGAAAATAAAGATGAAGAAAATGAATGTACTGGAATAAATATATTTATTGGAAATTTATTTGGAACAAATTGGGCTTTTGAATATGCAAGTACATATATATTTGATAATATTGTATCAAGAGAATTTTTTGATAGATTGCGTACTAAAGAACAATTAGGATACATTGTAAAAGCAAGTAAAAATATTATAGGAAAAACTAATAAACAATATTTTGCATATGAATTTTTAGTTCAATCAAATAAAAAAGATGCAGAATATCTTGAAAAGAGAATAATTACATTTATTTCGGATGAAATAAAAGATATTATTAATAATATTGATACTGAGTATTTAAAAGATATACAAAGCACAATCAAAGAAGGATTATTAAAAGATTTTAATAATATAGAAGATAGTTCGATTTACTATTATGATAAAATAATTAATAATAACTTTGCATATAATTTTAATAAAATAGTTGCAGCAGAAATATATAATGTTAGTAAAGAAAGTTTAATATTATTTTATAAAAAACACTTTGATTTAAATAAATATTTATCAATTAAAATCAAAAAGTTGAATATTTAAGAGTTAAAATATATTATTAATTAAATAAAAATGGATAGTGATTATATTAAGAAATTAGAAGCACAGATTCATAATTTAGAAAATATATTAGAAACAACAAATGTAGTTGTTACAATTCCCGAAGAATCATTTTTAACAGAATTATATACAAATTTAAAAACCTTTTCACAAGACCAATTATGTGATTTTTTAAAAAATATTTCAAGTAATAATAATATCAACCCTGATAATAAACAATTTAACACTATGAAAGATGAACAAAGAAAATTAATTCTTGAAAGATTAAAAGAAAAATTTAATTCTATTGAAAAAAAAGTTGAAAATAATACAAACTAATAATTTTTTTATAATAATTTATAATGGAATTTACAAGTTATTTAGGAGAAAATAATATTTCTATAATTGGTACTATACCAGAAACATATACTGATAGCTTTATAAAAAATACTGTACAAGATGATAAAATTATTGATTTAGTATTTGTTATTGATACAAGCGGTTCAATGGATTCTGGATTAGGTAATTCATTTTTAAAAGGGAATAAATATTCCAAATCAAAACTAGTTCAAAATGCTGTAAATAAATCAATTGAATATATGAAGGTATTATCAGATAATAAACATCAAATTAGACTTTCTATTATTTCATTTAAAGAATATTCAGAAACAATTATTGATAAATTAATGGTTACAAATAATTCTACTTTTAATGAATATGTATCAATATTAACTACTAAACTATCTCCAACTGGAGGTACAGATATTTATAAAGCATTGCAACATACAGATACATTAGTCCAAAGTATTTTAACAACTAATAGTAAAGATAATATTAATATTATTGTTATGACTGATGGACATAATAATAAATCAGATGAAAATACCAGTCTAGTTGACTTTTTTAAATCTCTAGATTATAAAGATAGATTTATTGGTATGGGTATTGGTAATGTTAATGATTACGATGCAGTACTTTTAAATAATTTATTCGATAATTTAAAATGTTCAGCATCAGGAGAAGAATTAAATGATAATATTATTGCAGAAGCTTTTGGTGCTTGTTCTACTGTATTTACTGATTTCCAAATTGTATTTACAAATGTAGATAAAAATAATTTTTTCTCGCCAATAAAACTAGAATTTGAAAATAACAATGCAATTCTAAATATTAAAAATATTGACTTTTCACAAACACTTATTTTTAATATAAATAAAACAGATATCCCAGTTACAATGAAAGTATCATATAATAATCTTATTAGTAATTCAAAATATGAAAATACATTTAATTGTAACGATGGAGTTTTAAGTCCTGTTTTCAATTCACAAATTGAAATTATTTGTAAACAAATGGATCGTTTTAATAAAATATTTGTACAAAATATACCATATAACGAAAATTTAGATATTACTAAAAATATTATTGAAGAATTTGCTAAAATAAAAGATAGAACTGGTAAAATTGGTGAATTATGTATAGCAAATGAATCTATTGTTAAAAATCATTATAATGAATTATTAAAATATAAAGATATGAAATCATATTTTAATTACAGTAATTTAGCAAATAAAACAGTTAACACAACAGTTAATGTTGGAAAAAGTCCAATGATTTTACGTTCAACATCAGAAAATGTTTCTAGAATATATTCAACAAAATCTTGTCCAATTCCAGATGATTTTGAAGATTTAAAACAAAATAAAGATAGCGAATATGTACAAAATACAACGCTTAAAATTTAATATATTTTTATTTTTTTATTATAATTATTATGGATGAATATAATAAATATAAAGTCGTTTTTTGCGGTTTAAATAATATAAAAGATGTCAATAATATGGCAAATTTATTAGAATTAAACAAAACAGAAAAAATTATTGTTAATAATTACTTTAATACAATGAATCATCAAGATTCTTTATCTTATATAGAATTTATTGATTTAATTAATTCATTAAAAAAGTTAAAATACAGAGAAGATGTTATTGAACATTTTTATAAATTATCATTTAAAATAAAAGATAAAATACAATTGAATACAATAAAAAGAATTATAAATTCAAAAGAATCAAAACAGAATCCAAATGATATTAAAGAAAAAAATAAATATTCATTACTAAAATTTAAATGTCCTCATTGTTTACATTATAATATTATTAATGAATTCCAGTATTATGCAATTTGCGGCTATAATGATATTCATGAAGGTTATGATTGGGAAGGTTGTGGAAGAGATTGGTGTGTTAAATGTGGGAAAAGATTATGTAAAAAATGGTTTGAAAATGATTTATTTTTAGAAGAAAATCGGTATCATGATAATGAATGTTGTTATATGCATTCTAAAAAGAATAATTTGAATTATTTTTTAGATTATTGTCATTGTACAGAACAATATGTTAATAGATGCGAAAATTAATAATATAATAATTTACAATTTAAATATAATATACAAAAATGAATTTTGCATATCCGATTATAGATTATAAGACTATAGGACAAAATTTTTTAAACATTTATTATGTTAATATGACCAATAGTGGATTAGTAAATAATATGGAATTATTTGATGAAAAATGTGGTTGTACTATAAATGGTGAGGAATATATTGGCATTTATCACGTTTTAATTCGTTTAGCTCAAACTAATATACATCGATTTATTTATAAGACTTTAAATTTAAATTGTCAGCCATTAAATAATGGCTATTTATTAAGTGCTTCTGGAATTTGTCAATTAGTTAATTTACAGAACATTATTGTAGGAGAAGTTTATTATACAGAAGTTTTTCAAGTTTCTAGTTCATATAAAATCACAAATTATATTGCAACATATGGACAATAAAAAAATTGAAATTATTTAAACATTTATAATTTTAATTAAAACTATATACAAAATGATTATTAATCTTTTTAACGACGATTCTACTTACAGTGCTCATGAGCAAAATATTATGCAAAAATGGACACGTGAAGATACTTATAAGAAAACTCTTGAAAAAAATAAGAATGGTCCTCAATTTACTTTTATGGATGGTCCTCCTTTTGTTTCTTCTAATTGTCTTCATTTTGGTCATTTAATGATTGGATTTCTAAAAAGCAGTGTTCTTAATTATCATCAAATGTTGGGATATAACTGTCTAAATGAACTTGGTTATGATTGTCACGGTTTGCCGATTGAAATGGTAGCTAACAAACAATTAGGTGTTTATACTAAAAAGGAAGTAGAAGATTTTGGTATTGATAAGTATAATGCAGCTTGTAAGGAAATGATTCATAATTTCTCTGGAGCTTGGACACCAATTTATCAACGAATTGGTCGCTGGGCTAATTTTGATAAGACCTATAAAACAATGGATACAAATTTTATGGAAAGTGTTTGGTGGGTATTTTCTCAAATGTTTCAAAAAAATCTAGTTTATAAAGGTCATCAAGTAATGCCGTATTCTAATGCTTGTAATTCTCCTCTTTCCAACTTTGAAGCTGGACAAAATTACAAAGATATTGAAACTCGTTCTATTTATATTCTTTTTAAATTGAAGGATTATGAAAATACTTTTATTGTTGCTTGGACGACTACACCTTGGACTCTTCCTGGTAATCTTGCTCTTTGTATTAATCATGAAGGTACATATGATTGGATTGAATCGAAAGATAAAATTTATATTTGTGCTCAAAATTTAAGTAAGAATCTTGATATCAAAGATGGGAAAGTCATTAAGAGTGTATCTGCAAATGAACTAATTGGCCTTGAATATGAACCACTATTTTCATATATGAATGGTTTTCCATCTGACAAAAAGTTTAAGATTATTAAAGATACCAAGAATAATTATGTAAGTCTTGCAAATTCAACAACCGGTACAGGTGTTGTTCATATTGCTCCTTATTATGGTGAGGATGACTATCGTGTATGTATGCAAAATGGTATTATTGATAATACTACTATTGATAAGGCTTGTACTATTGATGATAATGGAAAGTTTCTTAGTTTTATTCAAGAATTTGAATCTCGTCTAGTTACAGACAAAGAAACTAATGATGAAATTATTAAGAATTTAAAAATTAAGGGCTTAATGCTTCGTACTCAAGTATATACTCATTCATATCCATTTTGTTATCGCACTGATACACCATTAATTTACAAAGTAACTTCTAGCTATTTTATTAAAGTTCCTGAACTACGTGATGATTTACTTAATAACAATGAAAAAGTTAATTGGTATCCTGCAAATATTGGTTCTGGGCGATTTAAACAATGGCTTGAAAATGTAAAGGATTGGGGTGTTTCTCGCAATCGATTTTTTGGAACCCCAATTCCTATCTGGGTATCAGATGATGGCGAAGAGGTTGTTTGTATTTCAAGTATTGATGAACTTGTAGAACTTGCACAACTTCCTGAACGTCTAACAGACCTTCATCGTGAAACTATTGATTCTATTGAAATTCCCAGTAAAATGGGAAAAGGAATGCTTAAAAATGTTAAACTTGTATTTGATTGCTGGTTTGAAAGTGGATGTGTGCCAATTGCTCAATTACATTATCCATTTGAAAATAGTAATGCATTTGATAATTCTGAATATTTAAGTGAATTTATTGCAGAGGGCCTTGACCAAACACGTGGTTGGTTTTATACTCTAATGGTTGTATCAACGGCTATTTTTAATAAACCTGCATTTAAGAATGTAATTTGTACTGGTTTAATTCTTGATGAAAATGGTCTTAAATTCTCTAAGAAATATGGTAATTTCAAAGACCCAATGGAAGTTTTAAATAAATATGGTGCAGATGTTGCTCGTCTTTATCTACTTAATTCTCCAACTATTAATGCAGACCCATTACTTTTTAGTGAAACATCAATCGAAAAGGTCAAGCAAAAGCTTATTCCTTATATTAATTCAGTTAAATTCTTTTTAACACAAGTAAAAGATTATCATAGTAAGGGAAATGTTCTTGATACAATGCTATGGAAAACTAGTGATAATATTATGGACAAATGGATTATTAGTCATACTTCAGATTTAGTATTTCAAGTTACTGAATTAATGAAAACTTATAAAATTGATAAAGCAATTAGTCATTTTATTACTTTCATTGAAGATTTAACTAATTGGTATATTAAGCTTAACCGTGACAGACTCCGGGGACTAATTACAAATGATGAACGTGCGATGTCTCTATCAGTATTATATCGTGTACTAATTACATACATTCGTGCGATTGCTCCATTTACACCATTCTTAAGTGAACATCTTTATGAATATATTAAAGTATTTGAAACAGAAGTGTATGATAGTGTTCATCATACTAATTATCCAACTTTATCTGAACTTTTTATGGATCATGATTCAGTTGCAAAGTTTAATATTCTAAAAGATGTTATTAAGAATATTCGTAATCTTAGAAATACACTTACAACTCATACTTCAATTAAAATTCCAATTTATAAGGCAATTATTTTTCATAATAGTCCTTCATTTATTGAATCTGTTAAATTCTTTGAAGAAGTTATCAAAGAAGAAGTAAATTGTCTTGATATTGAATACAATAATTTAGCAGATAATCTAGTCTATAAACTTGTTCCAAACAATAAAACTATTGGTAAGAAATTTCGAGTTGATGCATCTTTGATTAAAAATTATTTAGTAAACCTAGATTCTGAATATATTGCAAAACTGTATAAAGAGAACTGGGATGAAATTCTTATTAATATTGGAGATAAAGAATATAAAATTAGTGGCGAGGATTATACAATTGATTTACTTCCGGCATCTGAATATTCAGATAATCCTAATATGGTTAGTAAAATTGATAATGAATTAATGATTGCTGTTGATAAACGTTATACTGAAGAATTACACAATGTCTATCAAGTGCGTAAATTAGGAACTTGTACACAAAGACTACGTCGTTCAACTAGTCTAAATCCTTGGAATAAAATTCATATTATTTACAGTGGTTCTAAAAAGTTCGAGAATATCTTTAATACTGCTATTGATGATATGAAAACACGATTATTATGTGAAGTATCTGTTAATACTACTATGACACTAGATGTATATGCTGAAAGTAATTATGATTTTGAATTTTTTGATGAATCAACTGAGAGTATTAATTTTAAGATTTATCTTTTATAATTTTTTTATTTAAATATTTAATATTATAAATTAATATATGCGCGGTATTAATATCGAACCCAGTCTTAATGATGAAGAAGTAAACAATAAAGAATTTTTAATTTATATGTCTTCATATATTAATGAAAATTATAGTAAATTAAGTACTGTTTTTGAAAAAGTACTTGATTTCAAAAAATCTGAAGAAAATATTAAATTAGATATATTTAAATTGCTTTATACATTGATAATTGTGTCAAATAAATAAAGGCTTAAGTATTTAAAGATATATAATTATATAAATGGATCTTAATTCAGAAGTGTATAGATATGGAAAAATTGTAAATAAAAATTTAAAAATTAATCAAGATGATAAAATGTACTATTTACAAGATAATTATTTAAAACAACGACCAAGATTTTTTGGCGTAACTAAAAATGCTTCTAAAGAAGTTCAGGAATTTGAAAGAGAACTAGAGAAAAAACTTGTACAAACATTTTTAATATAAATTTATATGTTATTTCGATGTAAATTTATAATTTCTTAATCTAATATAATATGAAAAATAATATTGGCATATTAGATACTAAGGGCAAAAATCCCAATCCTTTAACAGGGGAACCATATTCAGATGAATATAAAAAATTGGCACAAATATGGTCTAAATTTCCGGCATATGAAAAGGCTGAAGAAATTATTAAACAGATTCATGATAATCAAGTAGTTCTTGTTATTTCAGGAACTGGTTCAGGTAAAACAGTATTATTCCCTAAATATGTATTACATGTTTTAAATTATGAAAAAAATATTGCTGTTACATTACCAAAACAAATTATTGCTAAAAGTGCTGCTGAATTTGCAGCTAAAACATTAGATGTTAAAATTGGTCAAGATGTTGGTTATCAATATAAAGGTTCTGAAAAAGAAGGTAAATCAAATAAAACTAAATTACTTTATGCAACAGATGGTACAATAGTTGCTAGATTATTAAAAGACCCTTTATTAAAAGATTTTGATGCAGTTATTATAGATGAAGCACATGAAAGAAAAGTTCAAATTGACTTTTTACTTTATTTATTAAGAAACGTTGTTCAAAATAGACCAGAATTTAAATTAGTTATTATGAGTGCAACTATAAATGAAGATATATTTCAATCATATTTTGCTAAAGAAAAATTTATAACAATCAATGTAGGAGCAAAAACAAATTATCCAATTGAATCCATATTTTTAGATAATCCAATAGACCAAAAAGATTTTCTTGATAAAGGTTACGAAATTATGAAACAAATAGTTAAGAAGGACGATTTAAAGAAAGAGGGGTCGCATGATATTTTATTTTTTATTACAAGTGTAACAGAAGCAAATAAAATATGTGAGAGAATTGGTATGGATAATGATTTGAAAGACGAAAATATGTGTATAGAAGTATATTCTGGAATGGATTCTATGAAACAAGAATTAGCTCAAGATAAAAATTTATATAAAGAAAAATTTAATAAAAAAAGAAAAATAGTATTAGCTACAAATGTTGCTGAATCTAGTTTAACAATTGATGGTATTAAATATGTTATTGATTCTGGTTTAGAATTTAGTGGTTATTATGATCCTGAATTAAATTGTAAAGTTTTAGAGAGGAAAATGATTACACATGCACAAGCAAAACAAAGAATGGGTAGAGCAGGAAGAACAGAATCTGGATATTGTTATCATTTATATACTAAAGAAGATTTTGAAAAAAATATGGAAAGATTTCCAGAACCAACAATTCGTGTATCAAATATTGCAAGCGAATCATTAAAATTTTTGGCAATACCTGAAATTGATTCTTTTACAAAATTATTAGATATATATAGTCAATTTATTGAACCACCTAGAGAAAAATATATTAGAGCAAGTTATAATCAATTGGTTAATATGGGTTGTTTATCAAAAGATAAAGTTACTGATTTAGGTTTAATAATTAATAATATTGGTCTTGATTTAAATTTTAGTTTAGCATGTTATTTTGCCAAAAAAATGCGCTGTTTGAATGAAGTATTAGGTATATGTTGTGTTCTTGAAGCTGGTAAAAACAATATTAGTGAATTCTTTAGATTTCCTAAAGAGATTGTTAAAATTAGTGATACCGATTCAGCTGATAAAAAACAAAAAGCAATTCAACAAATAGCAAGTTTAAATAAAAAGTTTGATAAAGCAAAAGACCATTTTAATAGTAAATATGGTGATTTAACAAGTTTATTAAAAATATTTATTGAAGTATATAGCAAATGGGATAAAGAAGGACATAATTATACAGAAAAAGTAAATGATATAATTTATAAATACTTTTTAAATCAAGATGTATGGATTAAAGCATGTAAAAATTATGATAGATATATGAGAAATATAAGAAATACTTTAAAACCAGTAGAAGAAATAGGGGATTTAATTAATATTGATATGAGTGCTAAAATTAATGCATGTTTTTATATTGGTTTTAATGATAATTATATTGTTCTTAAAGATAAAAGTTATATGAACTCTAAAATAAATTTAAAGAACATTAATTTAAGTGAATATTCATTTAATTATTCAGATAAACCACCAAAAGAATTATTTTATATAGAATTAATAAAGAATTTAGGTAAATATGAAATAAGTATAACTAGTAAACCAAGTGAAACAACATTAAAACTATACAAAATATTGAGTAAAAATATTTAAAAAATTATAAAGTTATAGATTATATAATAATGAGTTCTAATAAAGCTTTAAAAAATCTTAAAATCGGTGTTTATCAATTACAACCTAATATTCAAAATAATACTTGTAAATTTGTTGAAAAGGGATATGTAAAATATGGTAAAAATTTTGATGATGAAAAACTTGATTTAGATTTTTTAAAAAATAATACTGATATCAAATTTAAAATTGAGAAAGCACGAGTAAAATATGACGATATTGTATATTTTGAATTTTTTAAGGATAATTTAGCAAGTACATATATTAGTAAAACTACAAAAGTTCCAGTCTTTCATTGTTCAGTAATGTATCAAAAGAAAGTTATTTTAGGTAATTTATTTAATATTTATTTATTTTACAATATAACAGGAGCCAAATCATATACATCATTTAAACAACTTATTGATTCTGATTTAAAAGGAAGTTATGAATTAGTTATTGAATTTAGCGATAGAACTGATGTATTACCTTTTGATACTTTTACAAGTTATAATAATATAATAACAGATTTATTAGAATTATTTTCAACAGAAACAATGGCAGAAATAATTAATAGCGAATTAGATAAGAAAGATGATGAAAGAATCCAAAAATATGGTAAAGTAGATGATTATCAAATTCCTGATAAAGTATTAAATTTTGATGATTTAGTTAAAAAATATCAAGAAACTAATGGTGATATGGATAAAGTAATAACTTCTAATTTTTAATATATAGTATTTTTTGTGTTTGATTCTATAAATTAATATATATATATATATTAATTATGTTTTATATTTTAGTAAGTAGAATACCATTTATTTATAATGTACCAGAAAAAAAAGATAAAATGTTTCGTATCTTTTTAATTGGGTCAATATGTTATATTATATTACACGGATTATTGTATTCTAAGAAGTTTTTAGAAAATAGTTTTATTCAAAAGTACAAATCATATTTATTATATTTGGCAGGTATTGATTTTGTATTAACTGGTGGTATTGTTGCATTTTTGGATAAAAAAACATTAGAAGTTGAACCAGATAATGAATATATTGAGAATAATGATGATGATAATAGCAAAGATGAAAATAAAGATAAAATGACAAGACAACAAATATTACAAAATTATTATAATCAACAATTATTACAACAACAAGCATTAGAAAAAGCAAAATCACCATTTATAAAAAAAACAGATGCTGAAGAATTAAAAAAAGAAACTGTCAATAATAATCATGTAGAACAAGAAAATAATGAAGATAAACAAAAAGAAGAATCATCAAAAAGTTCAAAATCTAGTAAAAAAAGCAGTGACAAAAAAGAAAATACTGATAAACTTGTTGAAGTAATTTCTGATACAGAACTACCACTTTATCAATCAAATAATTAAAGAGATACACGGAGCCAATTTAATATTTCTCCCATTACTTTACAATCAATTTCATTATATGCTATAATATTTTGAAACATTTTATCCATACTTTCATTTTTTGTATTATTTTCAATTGCTTTATAATACAAACAACCATCTAACATAGCAGTTAAACCATTTGCGATACCTAAATCTTTCCAGGTACTTTTAATAAATCCCAAATTATAAAGAGCTTTTGAAATATCTTTTAATTTAAATGTAGTACATCCACTAATACAAATTGGTTCTGTTATAAATAGTTTATATAAATCGGCAAATTCTATTTCACTTAAAAATGAGGTGAATAAATCATTATTTTTATTATTAAAATTTTCTAAAAATGAAGATTCTGCGGCAGACCAATGAAAAAATCTAATTTTTGATTTTCCCATTTCTGTAGTCTTTTCATTTATATAGTTTTTAAATTGATACATCATTGTTAATTCATCTTGATTATTTAATTTATCCATATGGAATTCTTTAAATACCCAGTTATTATTAGCAAAATAACCTATTCCAATCATAAAAATATAATTAATATTTCTATTTCCATTTATAGTTACAAAATCTTTATAGAAGACATCATTAATTGTTTCAAAATCAATGAAAAAATCCATATAATTTTCTGTTTCGCGCCAATTATACATATCTGAATTAATTTTATTTGGATAATATTTAACGGTACAACTTTGATTAGTTGTAATAATATTGTCTACTATATTACTAATTGTTTTAGATACACCCATAGTAGTACTTGAGCAATTACTATCCATCCAATTATAAACATTATTACTATATGCAATTTCACGATTTTTAACACCTACTTTCCATATACTTGTTAATTCATACTTTTTTTTTGCTAATTCATGTTTAATATCAGAATATGGAGCATCTGCTGTATTGCACATATTAGGACATAATTCAATTCTTGTATCTGTTAAAATATTCCATTTAGAACCATTTTCTAACATATCGCGATACCAATCAATTGCTTTTTTTGTAAGTTCAATATATTTGCTATCAAATTCATTATATTGTATATGACCTAATCTATCAAAAGAATTAATACCATAATACATTTTAGATTTGCATTCATATTTATAGGATTTACCTAAGATATAAGCAGTTGATGGAATATAATTTTGCAATTTACCAAGAGCCAAATTATAAATAGCCAATTGACCTTTATATGCTGGATATCTATCTGTATTTAAGATTTTATATCCATCGCTACATAATTGTAATTGTGACCATTTAATATCAATTACACGATAATGATAATTTTCAGAAAAGTTGCATCCGATATTTTCTTCATTTTTAGATATATGTTCAATATCATCAGTAAATAATTTATTAATATAGTCACTCCTTACTAATAAATCTGCAATACCAAATGTTTTATTAGATTCATTATAAAGTACAGCTTGTTTAATTATTGGAACACCTTCTCGCATATATTTAACTGTATCTTTCATTTTATCAAGACAACACTCTGTATAATTATTAATAACTGATACACATTTTTCTACTTTTTTATCAAGTTCAAGATAAATTTTTTCTTCAAATTCATTACCTTTTTTAAAAAGTGTATTTTTCATTAAATCCATTTCTTGATTAATATGTTTTTTATCTTGATTTAATTTAGTATAATTAATATTTCTGTCACCAAATCCTATTTTTAAATAATATTTTTCTAACCAATCAATAACTGGATCTTTTAAAAGATAATTTTTGGTTTTTGTTGCAGATATCCATAATTTATTTTCTGGAACTTTTGTATCTAATTCATCCCATAAATTATCTTTTGGTTCTAATTTTTGTTTTTTTGCAGAAATAATAATTATATTGTCATTTTTTCGTTTCATTAAATTATTTATTACGTAGCTTTAAGACTTTATATAAGTTAATCAATTTTTTTATAAAAAAAAGTTAATCAAGATTTGTAATTTCTATATTTTGATTTTCAAGATATTCTTTACATTTTCTGATTTTAAATAGGTATTTTTGATATTTTTCAGTTGCATCATTTAATTTTAAATTCTGAAAATCTATTTTTTTTAATCCATCTAATTCATCTAAATACTTTAAATATTGTGCATCATCAATTAATTCTTCTGAATTTTCATCATCACTACTATTAAATATTGATTCCTTCATATTATTTATTAATTCCAAACAAGTTGTAATTTTTTGTTTATTTAGATTATAGCGTAAAACATTTTTCTTAATATCTTTGTTTGAATTCATTTTTTCAATATCCTGATTAATTTCATTTATTAAAACATCAATATTTTCAGTTGCCATTTTTATATTTTATTCATTTTTAATATATTTTATATCAATTTTTTTAGGTGATATAATAATTTCCCCATCTTCAAAAACTATTTTAATTTTATTATTATCAATAAAATCTTCTACACTTTTACATAATTTATATGATTCCTCATCTTTTACAAATACCTGAACTAATCCAAAATCTTTATTTTTCTTCATATTAAATTTTTCAAGATTCTTTTCTAAATTACCAATATTTGCAGTATAATTACTAAATACAAATTTTAATGAATTTGTTAATTTATCTTCTAGAACATCTAATTCATTTATTTTCATTTCTAATAATTCACTTGGGTTTTTATTTTTTTCTTTTAATAACTCAAGTTTACTATAATAATTATTTAAAAGTTCTAATATTTTATTTTTAAGAGTTGAATTTAAAATATTTTCTCCATCTATTAATCTGTCAATATTTTCTTTTTGCTTTTTTGAAATTATTTCTGCAGCAATAGAAGGAGTAGGTGCCCGTAAATCTGCAACAAAATCTGATAACATAAAATCAATTTCGTGACCAACTGCGGATATAACATAAATATCAGAATCATAAATAGCTTCAATAACTTTTTGGTCAGAATAACCCATTAAATCTTCAAAAGAACCACCACCTCTTGTAACAAGAATTAAATCAAGTTTTTTCTTTGATTTAGTTTTAAAAGAGTTCATATATTCAATTGAATCTGCAATTGATTTAGCACACATATTTCCCTGAACCATACAACGTTTTATAAAAACATTTCCTTGGAATTTATTTTTATTTAAAACAAATAGAATATCTTGTATAGCTGCTCCTTCAGGAGAAGTAATTATACCGATATTATTAATAGTACTCGGAAATTGTTTTTTTTGCGATTCATCAAAATAACCTTTTTCTTGATAATATTGTTTTTGTTTTTCATATGCAGTATGTAAATCACCCACACCTTGTTTTTCTACTTTATATATTTGAATAGAATAAGTTCCATTTTTTCCATAACAAGCAAGTTTTCCATATACCTGAACTTTGTCACCATTTTGTAAACTAGTATTAAAATACTTTTCATATGACCATGATACAACAGAAATAGAACTTTCTTCATCTTTCAAAGTAAAAAACATATTTCCATTTGAAACTTTATAATTAGAAATTTCTCCTTCTATGATTAACTTATCAGGAATATTTTTTAATAAACTTGTTTTAATTTCATTTGATATTTGTGACACCGACCAAACCATATTTTTAATAAAGATAATATATATTTTTATTAAAAATCAATTTTTAATTCATTAATTGTTTATTTGGAATATCTAAGTGTTGTGGATTATAAACAAAATAATCACGAACATCAAAAATATTATATTTTGGACTTAATTCTGTTAATATAATTTCTTGTACAACAGTTGCACCATTTACATATGATTTAGCAACTTTATTAAATGATATTTCTAAATCGGAAACAAAATTATGTTTGCATTGTGTACAACCATAATTAATTCTTCTATCATAATTTAACATAGTAGGAGTTCTATATTTATTATTAATAACTATATGTTCTTTTTTAATTGGTTCAATGTATTTATATTTTGTAATAACAGGAATCCATTCAAATTTAAGTTTAGAAGATTCAGTATGAGGACTAAATTTGAAAAATTGATTAGTTCCATTATAATTTAAAACTTTTTGTGTTGATTGTGATTGAATTGTATATGTGCCAATAATTTGACCATCAAATATTAAATTACATACAACTGGATTAAATGTATTATTTATTAAATGTAAATAAAATTCACTATATAATGGTAATCCAGCAGTATTATTATTTACTTTTATTGATCTTTCGCGACTAAAAATTTCGCATCCGTATCTTGAATCATATGGAAAATAAAGATTAGACATTTATATATTTATACTATAATATTTTTTTACGGTTTAAAAAATTAAATATATTATTTTTTAAAATGCCAGAAATAACAGAAGTTTTAGTCACGTCACACTTTTTATTAACAAAAATTAAAAATAGATATATTTCAAAAATAGGTGTTTTAAGCGGTCGTTATACACATCAAACATTAGAAGGATTAACTGAATTTGAAAAAACTTTACCTGCAAAAATTAAAAATATTGGCACAAAGGGAAAATTATTATGGTTTGAATTAGAAAATAGTTTAAAAGAACCAGTATGGTTATTATGTAATTTTGGTTTAACAGGAGAATGGACATTTACAAAGAAAGATAATTCTCGATTAAAATTTAAAATAATTAATAAAGATTCTGATAAAAAATATAATTTATACTTCGCCGATGATAGAAATTTTGGGATAATAATGTTTACTAATAATAGAGAATTATTTAACGAACGTATTAATAAATTAGCGCGCGATTATATAAAGGAACCCTTTTCCAATGAAGAGTTTTATCAAGAAATTAAAAAATTTGTAGAAAAACCAAAAAATAGAGATAAATTACTTGTAAAATTTTTAATGGATCAAAATAAAGGAGAAACAGTTGGAAGTGGTATTGGTAATTATATTGCAGCTGAAACAATGTATGAAGCAAAATTATCTCCATATAGGACAATTGGAAGTTTAACAAAAAGGGAAATAGAAAAATTAAATGAATCGATAAAAAAAATAATTAAAATTAGTTATTTAAATAATAAAATCGGTTATATGGAGAGAATTTCTGATTATATTGATATACATAAAGAACAAATAAAAAAAGGGAAATTTCCTAATTATTTACCGGAAATAAAAATAAAAGATAATGAAGAATTTGAATTTAGAGTTTATCAACAAGATATTGATAAATTAGGAAATAAAGTTCACTCAGATAAAATTATTACTGGTAGAACTACTTATTGGGTACCCAATGTCCAAAAATAATTTATTTTTTAAAGTTAATATTGTATGGGTTGCTGACAATGTGGCCTTTGTGGTTGCTTACTTTAACAGTGTATGCGCCTGAAACTGTTTCATTTAATGCTGGTTTGTATGTGCTTTCATTGGCACCTGCAATTAATTGACCATTCTTGTACCATTGGTAAGCATATAAGCCTTCTGGTGCAACGTATGCTTTAAGTTTACCAAAGTCAGATGATTTGTTTACAACTGTGCCTAATTGGTTAAAGCTAATAACGTTCTTGCTTGTTGTACGAACAGCAACTGTTTGTGGAGCAGTATTAAATGCTTCGACGCAGATAATATTGCTACCGTGTAAGTAGTATTTAATTGTATTATTACCTTGTTTCTTGTCAAGATATGCGTCAAACCAAGCATTGTCAATATTAGCATCAGGACCAAGACCATCAACAAGGTTTGTATCTAACCAATGGTCACTAAGAAATTTACGTACTAATACTCTGTAGTAGCCTGGTTCGCAAACAGTTAAGCAATTAAATGTAGTATCAAGTGTAACATCTTTCCATTCACCACTGTCTAAAGGAAGACCAAGTGGTTTAAATTGCCATTTATATGTTTCAGGAATATAATCACTAACAGTATCGTTACTTCCAATATATAATTTTTCACTGTCAGCTGGTATACCGCAAACATTGGCGCATAATTTAGTTCCAGAAGGATCGAGAATTACAGTTTCAATGTTTTCACCATAAAATTCTCCATTTCCTGATAATCCTTCAGCAGTTAAATCTACTTTAAGTATTTGTTCAACTTTTAATGTTGCATCATCAGTTACAACACCGCCTTCAGTAATTTCACCATCATCTTCAATAGTTATTTCAGTAAGATATGAATCTTGGTTTACATTATTGTATGTAATTACAGCTTTTAATGTAGCTTTATTTTCACAGTCGAAGAATATGCATTTAGCAAGATCAGTACCATATGCAGATTTTAATGCATTGTTTAAGTTAATAGCAGGATATTTAACTGTTTCAGCATCAATATCGTCATCAGTACCTAAATCAAGTGCATCGCCTGCAAGACGTTCATTGGCATCAACTGCTTGATTATTAGGAGTGTCAATTTCAACATTTAATGCGTTTGCAACTTCTAATACTTGAGGACTATTGAAGTCATCGCATATTTGCCATTGTACATTTACAGTAACATCTTCAGGTATATTTTTCTCAATATTTATGCAATAAATAGAGGGTGTGCTATCAGGACAATCGCAAATATATTGTGAATCGCCTTCAATTGATACATGAAGTGTTTTAGTAACATGAACAACATTGCATCCGTAAGCAGCGCAGTTGACTATTTGTGGGTCAGGCATTATAGTTTGGTCATATAATCTAACGAAGAGTTTATAAACACCTGGTTGTGCGCGTAATTGATCAAAGTCAAAGCAGTTTTCTTGTCCAGGTAAAACTCCTTGTGATACCCATGTTCCAGGAACTGTACCGTTAATTCTGTTTTCATCAGCATCTTCAACAGCAACATTTAAGTTCCATTTCTTTTTGTTTTTAATAATTTCGTTTTGATAATTTTCTTCGGTCATGTATTCCCAATTGTATAATACATTGAAACCTTCGGTATCAATTGTTGTTTCACAGCATACTTGAGTTTCACAGAAGAGGTTAATTTCGGTATTATCAAAGTTAACAGAAAATTGACTTGTTGTGGCAACTGAATCTTTTGAAGTGTGTAATTTGTGTTTCTTGACACAAGCAAGATTAAGGTTGTTAGGGTTTTGACCGACTGCTTCATTGACTTTCTTTACAGGTACTGATTCTACGGTTGAATATGAAGCAGTGACTTCAATAAATTTGTTTAAGAATGTGTTACCAGGGTTGCTAATATTTAATTTATCAGTCTTGCTTAAGCATTTGGCAACACCATTTGGATCTCTAATTAAATTGCCATTGCAATCTTTGAGATACCATTGGTATTTAAGTTCACATTCGCTAACATCGACACCAATAACTTTAGCTTTAAGGTTAATTGCTTTGCTTAAATCAACTAAATCAGTTTCACCTGTGCTGGCATCAACGATTTTAACTGAAAATCTCTTGACAATTACAATTGGGTTAGATGTAACATCAACAACACAAGCTTTAAGATCTTTATTAGCTGTAGGGTAACCTTTGTCTGTTAATTTGAGTGTGTAAACACCTGGTTCGCCATCAAGATATGTGATGGTTAAAGTTTCACCGCTGGCGCCTTCAATAGCATCACCATTAACATACCATTGATAAGTGTAATTGTCAGTTGATAAATCAGCAGATGAGCCACCTGTAACTGCTTCAACTCCTAAAACTGTAGATTTGTTGCATTCTAAAATACAACCATTTGATGATACAATTTTAACAGCTGAAAGTGGTTTCTTGAACATAAATGGGAATTCACCTGATTTGCAACCATCATTTGAATAAACAGTTAAAACAAATAATTGGTCATATAAATCAGTTTCACAAGTATTTACACATTCACTGTCATTGAGTTTAAACATTTCTGAAAAATTAAGATATGCTCCATCTTCTGGTCTACCAGTATCCTCGCCAGCTGGTGCAGTGTTATCAGCAAGTCTACCATCTACAACACCTTTAAATTCACCTGAACCTAAGCATTCTGATTGTTTAACACCATTGACTTCAACAACTTTTGTTAAAACCCAACCGGATTGAGGAACATCGTCAGCATCTGGTCCTTCAAGTAAACCATCACCAACACCATCTCCTAATAATACTAAGACATCGTTATCATTATGGTCAACATCTTGAAAATCTTCATTAACAAAAAATCCCCATTCACCGTCAACAGTTTGTGGTGTTACAGCGTTTAATAATGTAACGTTTAATTTATCATCGTCAATCATTTTAATTAAATCTTCTTCTTCAACGCAATAATATGTTACTAACATATCTTTTTCACAATCTGGTTCAAATACTGTTACATCTGGGTTAATAATAAATAATTTTTCGAAATCAGCATAATCAGCAGGAGCTTCTCCATTAACATTACCCCATTCAGTATAATCAACTAAACCATCAGTATTAACAGGTGGTAAGTTGAATCTAAGACCAAAATTAATTACTGCATCTTTGGAATTAACAACAGTTATACAATCAGAGCATGATTGTCTTGATGAACCTTTGCTAAGAACAACTGTATAAACACCTGCTTTACCATTATTGGCACCAGATGGAATAACAAATTTTGGAATACCAGGTAAAGCACCATTAAAGTAAACTTGTGTAGCATTTGCGCCAGGGTCTGTTAATACTACTTGCATTGCTTCACCGTTGAGAAATAATTGTAATCTATCACTAGCATCACGATTTTCATATACACAGCCAATTGCTACTCTTCCATTAGCTAAATCAGCATTGGTGCCAATAAAGCATAATTGTAATGAACAAGGTTGTTCAATAACACATGGTGGAGGTGGGCATACTTCATCGGGTTCTGCTGAAACTTTATTTGATTCGGTAATATCTTGGCTGACACAATATTTAGCATAGTTTAAGCAAGCAATAACTGAATATTCACCTTTTTCACATACTCTAAAGCATGGGTTAGATTGTCTGGCAACAACATCTTTATCTAATAATAAAGTATATTCAACATTAAGAGTTGAGTGGGGTACATAGCAAGATAAATTGGCACATACGTAATCGGAACCAGAAGCATCAAGTGTTAATTTGGCAGTTTCAAGAACAACAGCTACTGGTTCTTGGCATTTTTCGTCTTCAATTGCTTGAAGAGCATTGAATAAAGCATCAACTACTTTTTTAGTTTCTGTTACAATGGCTACTTTATTTGCTTGTACATTGGCAATTGTTTGGTCCCATACATATACGTGTCCAGGTGCTGGAGCAACTCCGAGTACTTCACCAAGTAAATCATTGATAAAGCCGGGTTGTTCACCAACTGCAAGCGCACCATTATTTAAATATAAATCTGCAGCTTCACCAGCAGCGTCGAATCTTATATATGTATTAATTGCAGTTTGTAAATCATCCAATTTATATTCTGTTTTAGCATTTTCATTAAGACTATCTAATAATTCAGCAAATTTAATATTAGCATCTCTACAGTCACTAAATAAACCTTGTAAAGAAGTACTGCCTTTTAATTGTGCTTCTGTTAAAACATTAGTAACATTTGGTACATTTAATTTATTATATAAAGCTGTTTTAATAGCGCAAATACAATTGACAACAGTTTTTGCTGATTTTTTAACTTCATCTACATTTTTGCAATTTTGTTCTACCCAATAACCAATGCAAGTATTATTGACTGCAGCTATTAATGTTTGTTTTAATTCAAGAAGAGTTGTAATATGTCCACTACCAAATGCAGCTGTAAGTACGTCATCAGCAAGTGCATCCCATCCAACCATAATGTTATGAATTTCACCAGCAGCATTATTACCGTCAGTTAAAATTGCATCAAATGCATCTTCTAAAGCAACACCGCCAATTAAAGCCCATAAATTGGTATCGCCAACAGCTTCAGCAGTAGCAATTGCAGCAGCAGCAGCGTATGCATCATATGCGTCACCTAATGAACCAGGTATAGTAAATATAGCAGCATCGTATTCTTGACCTGTTTGTTGAAGAGCAAAAATGGCGTTATCGATGTATTTGCAAACTTCGGCTTCATATGCTTTAACTTCACTAAGAATTTCAACATAACCATCAGCTTTTAATTCTTTGTAGCAGTTAACAGTTGCATTAAGTGCTTCACAAGCTGTAGCTAATAAACCATTTAATAAAACTTTCTTTGAATTAGCAGTGTCGCCATTAAATGTATCAGCATCTGCTGCTTGCCAATCTGTGTTTAAGGCATTAATAGCGCCACCATCTAATGCACCTCCAGCAAGTGTAACAATTGCATCAAATGCATCTTTTAATGCGGCTCCTTTAATATTAGTATATAAATCATCTATATCATCGGCAATAGCAGTTTGTGTTACAAATGCATCTTCAGCATCAGCAAAACCTTCAGGAAGGTCAAATGTATCAGCATTATATGTGACAGATTGTCCATTTCCTAATGCGGTAGTAACTTGTTCAACATATGCTTTAATTGCAGCATAGTAATTAACTGAGCTTTGTAAATAAGTTGTTATAAAGGCAGTATTTTTATTGTTCCATAAAAGGAGAGTTGTGTTATCAGATACACAATGGTATGGTTCCCATACTTGTTTAGCTGAGCAACTGTGTGCTACATTTTGGTAAACGCATACTCTAAAGTATCTTTTAACGAATTTTTCACCACTAACGCAAATATTTTTAAGACCAACACCTTCTTTGTATACAACCCAGTGTGGTTCAGCAGCGTTATATGAACAATCAGTTGGGGCTAATGTATATTGAACGTTGTTAATATCTTCGATGCAGCAATCGCCATCAAGATATTGCCATACATATTTTAATTTGCATTGTTCAGCAAGAGTTGGTACAACAACAGGAGCACCGCAATCAGCTGTACCTTCTGTGTGAAATGATGCTTTTAATACAAATGAATTTTTGTGTGATGTTAATAAAACAATATTTTCTTCATTAACTTCACAGGTTTCACAATCAGGAGAAATAATTTTAACCTTTACTTCAGCCATAAGTATATACTAATATTTTATAAAAAAATTTTCCTATATATATGAAAAATTTTTTCCTCCATAAAATTTATATTAAAACGTACAAAAAAAGATATTAATATCCAATAATTATTTATAAAAAAATTTAATATAATTTTAAAATTTGGACAGAATTATACGCCGCCCCTTTTAATAATTGGTCACCACTAACAAAAAAGCTCCAATTTGTAAAGTCGGTATAATTCCCTCCAGTTTCTGGACGAATTCTTCCTACATATATATAGGGGGTTTTAGAACTATGTATTGGTTCAGGAAATTCGTTCTCTTCTTCATTATTTACTATTTTAATACCATCAAAGTTTTCTAAAGTATTTTTAATTTCGTCAAAATTTAATTCTTTATCAAATTGAACATTTACTGATAGACAATGTGAACGTAAAGTTGGAACTCTTACACAAGTTGGATTAATTCTAATAGTATAATTATCAAGAATCTTTTGTGTTTCATGAATAATTTTCATTTCTTCTTGGTTATATTTAGTATCCAAATTTATTTTTGAATTATGTGAAAAGACATTGAATAAATATTGTTTTCCCCAATATTTTGTTGTTAGTTTATCTCCTTGAGCGTAATCAAAGACTTGTTGTACTAATTCATCGTATCCTTTTTTACCAGCACCGCTTGCAGCTTGATATGTTGAAACAATTACTTTCTTGATATCAGCTAATCCTAAAAGTGGTTTTAATAGCATTACTAATAGGGTAGTTGAACAATTTGGATTAGCAATAATTTTTTGTCCAGATACTAAATTTCCATTAACTTCAGGAATAACTAATGGAACATCTTTATCAAGACGATATTCTGAAGAATTATCAATTACAACACAAGTACAATTATTTTCTTTATGGTAAGTAATAATTTCTTTTGCAATATCATTATCTACACATAAAATCATATAATCTAGTTCATTTAAATATTTATTATCAAATGCCATTATGTCATACTCTTTATCATTATAAATTCTTTTTAGTCCAATGCTAGAATTTCCAAATAAATATAATTCGTCATATTTAACATCTAGCATATCAAGTGATTTTAAAATATTTTCACCTACAAGACCAGTAATACCAACAATGCCAAGTTTCATTATAATAAGTTATATAATTTATTATTTTTATAAGTTATTTTATTCAACTTTTTTATTTAAAAATTGAAAAACTAAATAATAAATTAAAAAGAATTATTATTATTTTATCAGATGTTAACTGATGGTAACAGTATAGTATCAATAATTAAAAGATATATGGTTCAATATAATGAAGAAAATAAATTACCATATATAAAAAATATTGTGAATTCAATTGAAGCTGATAAAATTGACGATAATATAAATCCAAATAAAGAAGATGATATTTATCCATTATTTGAATGTTACAATTATTTTTCTAATAAATTTAATATCAATGAATTCCAAAAAACTAATAAAAAAATAATACAATCTGAAAAAATATGTGAAAAAATTAATAGTTTTACCAATATAAAAACAGTTCAAGAATATTGTTGTGGGAAATCTTTATTTGCAAACGAAATAGTACAAATACATAATAATTCTACTTATTATGGCTATGATATAAATAATCGTTTATTAGAAATTAATAAAACTAACACAAATAATAATTGTAATTTTATCCAAAAAGATTTATTAAAAGATAATTATGATATTATAAATGAAAAAGATAATTTAATTATCTGTTTACACGGATGCGGGCTTCTTCATAATAAGTTACTCGAAAATTTAAATAATTTATCATACAAAGGTAATTTTATGATAATTCCTTGTTGTTATTTCAAGCATAGAAAAGATAAAAATAGTATTAAATTAAATAATTTTAATTTAGAAATACCATATTCATTATTAAAGACAATGTCATTATTAGGTTCGCGCGAACAATTTTATAAAAAATATTATGAAATGGGATTATTAAAAGTTAAATTTAATTTAGTATATAAATTTATTTTTGAAAATATAGTAAATCCAGATGATTGTTTGACTGATGATAATTCATATACTATAACAAAATTTAAAGAAAATAAATATATCCCAATTTGTAATAAATTTTGTTCTAATAAAAAAGATGAGGAATCATTTTTTAAACAAATTTTTAATAATAAAATTTTCCATATTAAAAATTATGATTATGATAATTGTAAAGATATTATAAGGCAATTTGATATTCAAGCAGAAAAAATCCATAATAGTATATTGAATGAGAAATTCAATATTATTCAACCATTATGTCGTCTTATTGAAATTTTATTAATTTACGATTATGCTATTACTCTACAAAAAAATACAAAATTAAAAATATCTGTAGAAACAATTTTTCCCTATAATAATTCTCCAAAAAATATCGCAATTATAGGAAAAAATTGAATTTAGATTTCTTTATAAATAAAATTATATTAAATCATAATGTCTTATACTCAATATACTGTTCCAGCTGCAAAAGACAAACTTAATTTAGGGGTAGGACAACCTTCACCTAGTTTACTTCGATGGAATGATTTTCAAAATAGTATGAAAACTCTCAATGAAGAAAATTGTCAAATTATGCAATATGGTTATATCCCTGGATTTCAACAATACAGAGATACTATATGTAAAATGCTTCAAGATTTATCTGATGATAATTGTGTAAAATCTGATGATATATTTATGACAAATGGTATTAGTCAAGCAGTATTTATGTTGGCTTCTTTATTAAAGAAAAATTATACTAAAGTATATGTACAAGACCCAACATATTTTATAATGTTGAATATATTCCGTGAACTAAATTATAATTTTGATATTTTTAATTTAGATGATTTAGATTCATTAGATAAAGAGCTTCAAAATGATGTACAAAATAAAGTTAATTCACTAATTTATCTAATTCCTTTTAATTGTAATCCAACTGGACATTCGATTACTATTAATGAAACACTTCAATTAGAACATATTATTAAAAAATATAATGATTCGACTATGCTTTTGTCTGACGAAACATATCAATTTCTAAATTTTAATCAAAGTGATAATTTTCTTTCGCTTGCATCAAAAATTAATTCTCCAAATATTATTTCTCTTGGGACATTTTCTAAATTAATTGCTCCAGCTCTAAGACTTGGATGGATTTATACCAAGAACACAGATCTTCATAAAATGCTTAATAATTGTGGATTTATGGATAGTGGTGGAGCAGTAAACCAAATAATGGGTAAAATGTTATGCCATTATTTAGAACATAATAATATTAAAAGTATTATTAAAGAAAATATGACATTTCTAGAAACAAATTGTTTAAAAATTTGCTCAATCCTTGATAAATATTCTGAATATTTTGAATGGACTAAACCCAATGGTGGTTATTTTGTATGGGTAAAATGTAAAACATTTAATGGTAAAAAGTTTCAGGAAATTTGTTCAAGAAATAATTTAAATTTCCATCTTGGTAATAAATTTTCTCCTTTTCATAATTTTGAAAATTATTTTCGTCTAAGTTTCTCATATTATACTGGGAATGATTATGATTTTCTAGATGAACGTCTTAGTATTAGTATTAAAGAATATAATACAATTACTATTAATATTCTTGGTGCAAATGGTCGTTTAGGTAGTTTAATTTGCAAAGAAGCAGAAAAATACAATAATTTTGTTATAAATAAAGTAAATCGTGAATTAGATAATATTATTGATAAAGCAAACAGTGTCATAGTAGATGTTTCTACTATAGAAGGAACAAATAATTTAGTAAAAGAATTACTTGATAAAAAATATAAATTACCACTAATTATAGGCACAACAGGGAATTTACCATTTCAATCAATTGAAACTTATGCAAAATTAATTGGCCGAGAAAAAGTTTTAGTTTGTTCTAATTTTTCAATTGGTGTATCAAGTATTAACAAATATTTAGAAGAATTAATGCCAAATTATTGGTGCATTGATATAGAAGAACATCATCATATTCATAAAAAAGATGCACCAAGTGGAACTGCAAAAACTTTTCAAAATATTGCTAAAGATAATGTTATAAATAAAGATTATGATATTCAATCTAAAAGAGAAGGTGAAATTATTGGCTATCATCAAATCCATCTATTTAATGATTATGAAGAAATTACAATTATTCATAATGCAAAAGATAGGGCTCTTTTTGCAAAAGGCTGTTTAGAATATGTAAAGAAAATAATTAACTAAATTTTTATTTATAATAAAGAAATATGTAATTTATTAACTATATCATTTGCATCAGTTGTATCTACAACAAAACTAATACTATTATTAGTTGCACCAATACTTAATAAATGATGTTTAACTAGAGTAAAATCAATTTTAGAATAAATTTCTGGAATATAATTTGTTACTATAGATACAATTGAACAATTACCAATTAATTCTACAGTATATTTTTCTTCTAAATCTTGAATTAAATCTTGAATTAAAATCATATCTTTTTCTTCACAAGTAGTACTAATTGTAAATTGCGAAGTGCTAATAATATTAACATCAATACGACGTTCAGAGAATCTTCTAAAAATATCATATACGAAACCATAATTATTCCACATTGATTCAGAAGTAATTCTAATTAGTTTTACATCTTTTTGTAGTGCAATTGCTGATATTTTATTTTCTTTATTTGATAGATTTGTTATTACAGTAAAAGTATTTATATCATTATTAAATGTATTTTTAATAATAATTGGAATATTTTTATTTGCACATGGTAAGATTGAGCTAGGGTGCATTACTTTTGCACCCATTGCAGATAATTCTTGAACTATATTATAATCAATAGATTTAATAATTTTGGCATCTTTGCAAACTCTCGGGTCAGTTGTATAAATACCATCTACATCTGTATAGACAATATATTGTTCGGCTTCTAACATATTAGCATATAATGCACCAGAAGTATCACTACCACCTCTTCCTAATAAAATAGTTTTTCCACTTAAAGTACTTGCAATAAATCCCTGTGCAATAAATACATTTTTATTCCCAGAAGCATAAATTTGATGAAATATATCTTTATCAGCATAAAATTCTGCTAATGGATACAATTTAAATGTTTCTTTTTTAGATTTAATTATATTATATGAATTAATTAATTCAGGGTCTAAATTTTTGGATTCTAAATAATCAGTTAAAATACTTGTTGTTAATACTTCACCGTAACCTAAAATTTTTGATTCAAAATAAATATCTTTACTAGAAGATTTATATACTTCACAATCTTCAATAAAATTTTGTTTTTTCATTAAAAAAGTATTAAGTTGGCTAGTATCATATTCAAGTTCTTCAATTAATTTAGTATTTTTTTCTATTACTTCATCAACATATTTATTATCTTTTGTTTGAATAAATTTCTCTAATAAATTAGTTACCCCGCTTACAGCTGATAAGACAAAAATAATACGATGCGAATTATTATGTTTTTTTATTATACTAATAATATTATCATAACCTTTCTTACATTGGGAAGTTCCTCCAAGTTTAACTACTAACCACTTATTCATTTATTATTTAAATAAATATTAAATATTTATTTAAATTCAATTTTTTTTAAATATTTATTTTCTTATTTGCATAATTTTCTAAATCATCATCAATATCTTCGATATTGGTTTTTTCTTGATTTGTTTTATTATTTATATTATCTATATCATTAGTAGTGCTATTTGTTGTATTATTATTTACAATATTAAAAAAATTCATAAATCCATTATAAGGTAATATATTTTCAAATACTTTATTTTTATTAAGTAATGTAGATGTATCAACAAAAGTGAAAAATATATTATTTAATATATTTTCTGGATTTATTGATAATTGAAAGTTAAAATTTTTGTATTTATCTTGTTCTGTATTATTATTTTTATAATCATACCATATTGTTTCAATAATTTCTCTAAATTCGCTAGAAGGATGAATATTATAATTAGATAAATAATAATAGTAACTTTCTGGAAATTTGTATTCTATTTCATCATATATAAAAGAATATTCAAATGATGAAAATACTTTATCTCCAAATATATCAATATCCTTTTTTTCCATTGTAGATAATTTGAAAAATGGTTGTAATTCTCTTAATTTTTTATAAAATTCATTATCAGGAAATTCATTTTGTTTAGGATATGGTAAAATCATATCAATATCAGAATCATTAGCATATGGTATAATAATATTATTATCTACTTTTGAATGCCAATATCCTTCTCCATAAAGTTTATCATTAAATTTAATAAATGGATTAGTTGGTAATTCTTCAATTTTAGTTACATTATTTATAGGATAATATAATCGTCCTTTGCAATCTTTTCCTAATTTAATTTTATTACCAATAAAATAATGAATAACACCTTTTACATTATAATTTGAAGTATTTTTTAATTTAAAATTAATTTTCCAATCTTTTGGATAAAAATATGAACAATCATATTGAGTATCAATGCAAGAATTATACCAATATTTATTATTATCTTTTTCTATGTATATTAAATCGATATTTTCCATATCAATTGATTCAAAACTATTTTCATTTAAATTAATATGTTCATGATCATCAATTGATAAATATTCATAACTGTCTTCTAGATTATGGTGATTAAAAGATATACTAATAAACATAAATGGGATATTTCTATTTATTGTTATACTCTGTGTTTTTTTAGACAAATCTAAATTAAAATATTGTTTTCTATAATTAATAAATGCAAATTCATTTTCTTTCTCAAAAAATTTTTTTTCTTCACTGCATAAAAATATACATCCGATAAAATTAATTTTAATATTATCACTATCCATTATTTCATTCTTAAATTTAATTCTAATACTTAAATTATCACAAGGTATTGTACTTTTTCTGGGAAAAAAAATTTTAGATACCTCAATAATATTAAAATCAATATTATTATGAAACCCATATTGTTCTCTTGTAATTGTACTTCTTGGAATATTATTTACTAATAATTGTACATATTCCCAATTAGAATTTGTTGTTGTTATATTAAAATTACTAAAAGCATGATATAAATCTTTATTAAAATAAAATGTAAATTTTTTATTATTAGTATCACTTTTAGTAAATTTTTTCTCAACATAAAATTTATTATAATTTGTAAAATTTTTATTATTTTCTACTTCTTTTAAAAATGTCGATGTTATATAGTTTAAATTGTTTCCATTGTATATTTTATGATCGTCAATAAATTTAATATAATTAATTGCCATAATTATAATAACAATAAATATAATTCTTTAAATATATAAAAATTGAATTAAAAAGATAAGAATTTAATATAATTATATAATAATAAAATGTCAACTAATACATTTCCACAATCTATTAATAAACATGAATGGATTAAATATTTAAATAGAGATTTAACACAACAAGAAAATTATTTATTTCATACAGTACAAGCAGAAAGAATGATGAATATGCAAATTCAAGTGATTAATAATAATATTAAACATAAAAATCTTCAAGTTTCGAAATTAAGTGTAATTGATGGCAATTGTTTATTTGATTCTCTTTCTAGTCTAGGAATTGGAAATAATGCGGATGAATTAAGAAAAAGTTTAACTTATTTATTATTAATTTTCCAAGATTATCAAAATTTCTTTCCTGAACAAAAAGAATCTATTAAAGAATTATTTGGACTATTTAATGAAATAGAAATTGTACATTGTAAAACAGATTCAAAAATTTATAAATATACATTTGATATAATGTGCCAGGATTTATATGAATCATTTAATTGGAATCGTTTACCAACACAATTAATTTTAATGTTTATATCTAAATTATTTAATGTTAATATTAATATTATCAATGAAAATGGATTTGAACATAATATAGTACTTGGCGATGAAAATGCAAGAAATTTATATTTAGCACATATTTCAGAATCACATTATTTACCTATCGATAAAATAGAAGATACCAATAATCATTTAAATATAGAATATACTGAATATAAAGATATATTTATTAAATGGGCAATGGAGAGGGTCAATGAAAAACAAGTAATGGAAAAAGTACGGGAAATTCAAGAAAGTCTTAAATCAAAAATGACAGAAAATACACCAACTGAAAGTCAATCTAATAATGAAACACAATCAGAATAAAAAAATTGAAAATAGTAAATATATATCCAATAATTTATATAAATAAATAGCAATATAATACTATAAAATGACCCTTGTGTATAATAATTACCATCAATCTGTCGAACCGCAGCCTTTGGGGCTGACTTCCGATAATTATATTAACCAAATTATGTCTGTAGATTATTATAATGATGTTAGTCATATTTGTTCTCAGATGTGTGACAAGTATGGTTCAACTGGCCGCACTGAGGCACATCATCATGTGTGCGCCTATGTAAATGTAAAGGATGGGCGTATTTTTATGGGTGAAAACTCTACACGCCAGCTTCCAGGTTGCCCTATTTCTACTCACGCGGAAATGGATGGTATGCGGAAAATTCTTAAGAACACACCTACTAATAATGGACAAGTGAAGCGAATTGAGAAGTATGATGTTATTGTTATTCGCATTTCAAAGACAAATAAGCTAGGTTCTTCGCGTCCTTGTAAGCATTGTATTATGAGTATGGTTAATTCTAAGGCAATTAAGATTCGTAATGTTTATTATAGTACCCAATATGGTACTATTGTGCGCGAGAAAATTGAGGATATGCTTGATTGTGAACTAACGTGTATTTCTACTGGATGGCGGTCACGTACGCGCCGTACACGTGATGGTTCACCTATTCCCGATGATTCTTCGTCTGGTAGCGATTCTGATACTAGTAGTCCGAAGACAATTCGTCGCAGTCCTAGTCCTACAAATATTACTATTATGAATAACGGTGAACGTACAGTAATTAGTAGTAAGAAGTTTGAGAAGCTTATTCGTAAGAATTCTAAGTGATTATTTTTTTATAAAGAAATTAAAAATTTACTAATTCAAATGCCATTAAAAATTTTTCTTGTGGAAATAAAGTACAATCCATAATAGAAGTTGCAGTATAATATGATTTAGTTTGCTGGTCATCAATATTTGTAGCAGTTATTAAAATCTCTCCATCTAGCATCTCATCTTCACTCGATTCACTATTTTCATCAGTAAAATCACTTAAATCAAATGTATATATTTTAGAGTCTTCTATACTTTCTAACATTTTTAGTCTTTCCTCCATACTAATAAATCTTAGAATATACCAACCAATATCATCATCTGAATCTTGTTTCATTTTTCTGAAAATTAAAAATCTGGAATTTTCATTAAATACATTAATTTTTTTTTCTTTAATATCCATAATATTTCTATATAAAATTTGAACTACTTCACTTGTCATTCTAGAGAAAAAATTTGTTTCATTATCAATAGATGAAACAAATCCTGATATTAGTAAATATTCTATTTTATTATTAAGATATTTGGAAATTATTTCTAATTCTTCATAATTAATACCATTATATACTTTTTTTGTAATATTGTCATCCAAAGTTATTTCATCTTCTATTGATAAATTTCTTCTTTCAACAGAAGGGGCAATTTTATTACTAAATACTTCTAAATTAAAGTATGCAATAATTTTATTATCACATACTTTGTCTAAGATTGTCTCAATACCCTTTTTACGAATCATAGATAATGTATAATACTCTAAATTAAGATTATCTAATCCATCAAAATCTAAATCATAATCCTCATCATTAAGACCAATTAAGACAATTTGTTCAGGTCTAATATTTGCACTATTTGCAATTTCATTTAATAAATTATTTTTTTTATCATCAAGATCGTGATAATTTGAAAAATACAATAATTTAATAGCAGAGTCTTTACATAAACTTGTTATAATTGGTTTTGTATACTGAGAGTTTTTATAAATATATACTAATTTTTTATTACTATTATCACTTGTCCAATTTAATAAATCAATATCATCCGGATTATTAAATTCCTTATCAAATACTTTCTTTGTTTGATTGGGTGAATCACCTCCTGATGTACTATCAATAATACTAATAAATTGAGCCATTTATAATAATAATTTGTATTATAATATTTAAATATCAAATTTTTAGAAAAAAAATTGAAAAAAGTAATTAACTTATAAGATAATTATAATTAATAAATAATACAAATGGAAAAGTGCTATTGGAAAAAAATTAACGCTATCAAGCTAAAGAACACTCCCTATACTCTTCAAGGATATTCTGTTGCTGCTCGGAATACTGGTTTTTATATTCCAGAATTACGTATTGCACTTGATTGCGGAGTTCCTTCTAACCATTCACCTGAACATATTTTCATTACCCATTGTCACCTTGACCATTGCGGATGTCTACCTAATACTATTATTGATACGGGTAGTGTTCAACCACGTATCTATGTTCCTAAATATTGTGAAGAGCAACTTAGGAATTACATTCATCATACATTTGTGATGACAAAGAATAATCAAAATCCAAATATCCATAATAAATGTCGCATTATTGGTGGTCTGATTGGAGAACGTATTAATATAGTTATCAAAAAGATGCCTTATGTTATTGATGTGTTTAAAAGTTTTCACACTGTTCCTTGTGTTTCATATGGATTTAGTGAAATTCGCACAAAACTTAAGCCAGAATTTATGAACTGTAAACAATCCGATATTGAAGAGGCTAAATTAAATGGCATTGAAGTAACTAATCAAATTGAAGTTCCACAATTTTGCTTTGTTGGTGATACTGATGAACGGATTCTTACAAATCCTAATCTAGAGAAATATCCAACTATTATTATTGAATGCACATTCTTGTACCCTGAGCACGAAATTCATGCAAAGAAAGATAAGCATATGCATTGGAATAAACTAGAAGGTTATATTCGTTCACATACTAATAATAATTTTGTTCTTATTCATTTTAGTTCCCGTTATACTGATGAAGAAATTGCCACATTTTTCTCAGATAAAAGCCTCGAAAATTTAATAGTATGGAACTAAAAAAGTTGATTTTTTTATATTTTAATTAAATATTTTATTATATAAAATGGTTAATATTAAAGCAAAAACACTTACTCAAAAGGTCTATGAAGTTAGTATTAATTCTGGTTCATCTGTTCTAGAATTAAAAAACGAACTCTCAAAAGTAATGGATAATAAAATTCATGAATACGATTATAAACTTATTCTTCTTGGCAAAGTCCTTGATGATACAGAAGTTATTAACGATGACCATGAATCAAAACTTTTTATCATTATGACAACCAAAAAGAAAGTTATTGAACAACCAAAAGTAGAAGAACCTAAAGCAGCAGAACCTCCTGTTCAAGAAAACAATCTTGAAATGAATGTGAATAATCTTAATCTTGTTAATACATTAATGAATCAACTAAATGGTCAACTTGGCGGACAACTTAATGGCCAAGATAATATGTTAACAAATATGCTTGTTAATATTATTAACAATTTAAACGTTAATAATAATCAGCTAGATGAAAATGAAGATGAAGAAGAGGAGGAAAATGAAGACAATGAAAATAACGATGATGAAGAAGATAATCAACCAGTAAATAACAATTTCAATTCAGCAATGATTGGTGATTTTACAGATAACCAAGTAGACGAAGTTAATGAACTTGTTAGTATGGGTTTTGACTATATGGAAGTATTTCAGATGTATCTTGCTACTGGAAAAAATAAAGAAGCAACTCTTAATATTCTACTAGGATAATTCTTTGTAATTATTAACTTCGCTTTCAGTAAAATTTTCTTTATTAACATTTTTTATAATGAACTTCATATTTTTATTTTCAAAATTATAATTTTTAAGAAATTCCTTTAAATTGTGCATAAAATCATTATTTATATTTGTCAATGTATTAAATAATTCAAATCCTAATTTTTTGTTTATTATTAAATTAGAAACATTATGGCATATAATTTCATTAAATATATTATGATAATATTTTGCCCCATAATCTGTATTAATTTTATATAAAAGTAATGGATTTAAATTATAGTAATTATAATTGGGAATAGAATAACATTTACTTATTTCTAAATATGTTTTTTCAAAAATAATTTTAGGATTACAAGTTTTTATTGATTCATCTAAATGTAGAGCCATATCATATAAAGAATCAATACACATATATCTAAATTTAATTAGTTTTAATAATTTCAATTCCTCAATATATGTATCATAATTATCATCTATATAATCACTATAAAAATACTTTATAAAATTCTCATTTTGGAATATTTTTTCTCCTAATGATTCAATTATATTTTTGTTTTCTATGTTTATATTTGAAAATCCAAAACTATTATGACAAAATAGATTATAAAAGGCTAATAAAAACTCAACAAATAATTTTTGTGCCATATTATATGTTATAGTTTTTTGTGAATAACTAACAAAAGAAGCAAATATACAAGATTGACCATATTCTCTAATATTATAATATTTATTAATGTATGAATTATTTAAATTAACATATAGTGGTATATTAGGTTTATTCGAATTATTCTTTTTTAAATCTAAATATAGATACCCAATTACATTTTTATTTTTAATTTCATATATAAGAACAGAATCGTCCCATTTATTAACTTTATCAGTTTTATTAATTTCGAGATTAAAATAATTTCTAAAAAATGATAATGTTTTATTAATAAAATCTTTTAAACTAATATTATAAAAACTATAATTGATTTCATTTAAAACTATATCATCATAATCAAAATTTTGTTTAGTATAGATATCTTTTTTTTTTACTAATTGTTGATTTACTGTTTTTATTAAATCAATTATAAAGTTTTTCAATTTATTAATTGCATTATATGATAATTTATTTTTATGTAAAAAATAATTATCCATCATATGATATCTTGATTCATTAAATCGTGCAATAATAGTATCCATTAAAATATTATAAATATTTTGGTTATATTTGTTTGTAACAGCAATTCTATCTTTTTTATTTAAATTGGCTATAACATTATTATAATTATAAATATTAATATTAAAATTAGAATACTGAATACCATCTGTAAATATTTTATTAAGATAATTAATTTTATTCATTTTTAATTGTTCAATAATATTTTCTATAAATTTCTTTTGGTAAAGTTCTAAATTTAAATTAATTTTATTAAAATACATTAATTTTTTTATAAAATCACCATTTAATTTAAGTTTTTTATTATAGGCATTTAATTTATTTTCGATATTCATAATTTCTGAATTTGTATTTATAAAACTTAATAAATTTAATAATGCATATATTTTATTAATATCAATTGTGTCTTTCTCAAGAATTTTTAAAAATTTATCTTTATCTGCAACGCAATCATAAGATAAAATTTTATTAATATTTTGTTCACTTTGTTTAATTGAATTTTCTACTATTTTATCTAAATCTTTAATATTTTTATTCAAATGAATTATATCAAAATTCATTATATATATTATACTATGCAATTTTATATTTAAATAAAAAACCTACAAAAATTGAAAATAAATAAATAAAAAGAATAATAATATATAAAATGGAGCTCGAATTTAAATATAAATTTAGTAAGAATTATATTAAATTTAAATTAATAGAAGAAACAAATGAAGTTTGGATGGAAGATGTTTATATTGATTTTGAAAATCCAAAAATATTCTTTCTTTTGTTAAGAGGTGCGATTGATAAATTTATTGAACAAAATTATAAATATTTTGTACAAACAATTTTAAAAGAAGATTGGGAATCAATTAAAAATTTTAATTGGCAAATTAAAGATAATAATGAAGTTTCTCCAACTTTTATTATTACTTGTGATATTAATGATGCAATGATTAATATTGCAAAAGGTCTTGGATTTGAAGAATAATAAAAGTTGAAATATATATAAAATATTAATTATATTATATAAACATTAATGGAAAATCATAATATTAAAAGATCGGCTTATAATAGTAAAATTAAAATTATAAGGCAGGCGCCGCCTAAGAAAAAGGAAGAAGAGGAAGAAGAAGATAGTGGAACATTTGATGACTTTACGCAATTTATTTCCAAAGAAAATTTACTTAGAGGTATATTTTCTTATGGTTTTAAAAAACCTTCAAAAATTCAAGGTATGTCAATTCCCTCAATTAAAGCTAAAAAAGATGTTATTGCACAATCTCAATCTGGTACTGGTAAAACTGGTGCATTTACATTAGGATTGCTAGAAGTTGTTGATGAAAAAATAACATATCCACAAGCAATTATTTTAGCTCATACTAAAGAATTAGTTCAACAAACAGAAGCAGTTATTAAAGAACTTGGTAAATATATGAATATTCAAATTGCCAGTTGTTGTGGAAAAACAAGTGTCGAACAAAATTTTAAAGAGGTTAAAACATCACAAATTATTATTGGAACACCTGGAAGAATTATTCATCTAGTTAGAGATAGAGCATTTGATATTAACAAAATTAAAATTGTTATTTTAGATGAAGCAGACCAACTACTAAATAATGATTTTGTAGAACAAACAAAAAAAATTATTGGTAATTTACCTTCAGTTTGTCAAATTTGTATTTTCTCTGCAACTATGCCACGAGAAATATTAAATATGACAGAGTTCTTTATGAAAGAACCAGAAAAATTACTTGTTAGAAAAGAAAAATTAAGTTTAAAATTGATTGCACAATATTATATTGATGCTGAAAATGATGAAAATAAATTAGATTTAGTTGAAGATTTATATTGTAAATTTTCTATTGCTCAATCAATTATCTATGTCGGTTCAATTGCTAAAGCAGAATGGCTTGCAAAATCTTTAACTGAAAGAAATTATACTGTTGGATTAATTCATAGTAATTTAGATTCAACACAACGTTTAGAAGTAATGAAATTATTTCGAAGTGGTAAAACACGTGTATTAATATCCACTGATTTAACTGCCAGAGGTATTGATGTTCAACAGGTTGGTATTGTAATTAATTACGATTTACCATATGACCCCGAAACATATCTTCACAGAATTGGTAGAAGTGGACGTTTTAATAAAAAAGGTGTAGCAATTAGTCTTGTTGGAAGTAAAAAAGATAAATTTACTCTTAAAGATATTGAATCATTTTATAGAATTAAAATTAATGAAATGCCAGAAATTGATGTTATAAATGCATTTTTAGCAAGTTAAAAATTTTTTTTATTTATTATAATATATAATGGATATTATAGTTCCAATAGACTTACTTAAAAGTGAATATTCTCAGTTTATTAATTTTTTAATAAAAAATAATGTACTATCTATGGGTCTTGCATTTATTATTTCAACACAAGTTACATCTGTTTTTAATAATTTTATGACAAGTATAATTTCTCCAATTTTTGCAAGACTTGTTGGTAGTAATGAAAAAAATATAGAAGATGTTAAATTACATATTTTTGGAATTGAATTTCTTATTGGTCAGTTTTTATTTGGTTTACTTCATTTTTATATAATACTATTAATTTTATTTTATCTTGTAAGACTATTACCTCTGCCTAAATAAAAAATATTAAAAATAATAATATAATTTAATATTATTATGGAAGAAAAATATATAAAATATAAGACAAAGTATTTGGAATTAAGAGAATTATTTGGCGGTGCTCATCAAGAAATTCTAAATATCGATGAATCAGTTGTTCAAGAATTAGATGAAAAAGACAAAATATTATTAGATAATTTAAATAGATTTGTTATTGAACAGTGTAATGAAGACCATCCTTTGGCAACAGGTATAATGCATGAATCAGGTGAAATATTATATGGACTTTGTTCTAAATCACCATTAGGATACGATGTACATGGTGAACATGCTTGTATTAGTCAAGCTCATATTTTTGATAAAAATAAAGAAAATTATTGTGTTTTAACTAGTATGTCCAATTCTGCACCTTATAAAGTTAAAGCACCATGTGGTATTTGCAGAGAATTATTACGTTACCATTATCCAAATTTACCAATAATTGTACCACATCCAAATATTCCAGATAAGTTAGTTAAAGTAATATCTAAATATTTATTACCTTATCCATATGTATCTACTAAATTAAAAGAAGATGCTAAATGGTCAAATGATATTGATATTCGATATTATAAATTTTAATAAATAATTATTTCACTTTATACTTAACATTAACTTTACAAATACAATATGTATTATTATGAATAGAATATATTTTAATTTCTGTCTTTCCAGTCGCAATTGGATTAACATTTCCTTTTTCATCAACTAGTACTATATTTTTATTATTTGATTCAAAATTTATATTGTTTATTTCAGTAGATGGTTCTACAGTAGGATTTAATTTTATTTTTTGACCTACTGTTAAATTTAATTCTGTTGGTTTTATTTTAATAGATGATATTGGTATGTATACTTCAACATTATAAATTATTTCTTTATTATCATAAAATAATTTTACTAAAGTTTTTCCTTTTGTTAATGCTTTTACTTGACCAAGATGATCTATACTTAAAACGTTTGGTTTTTCAATTACATTTATAATTTCTTGTACATTTACATTTTTTAAATTAAATAATGTATGTAAAGTAAATAATCCATATTTTGGAATTTTATATAAATATGATTTATTAATATCATTTTCTGTATTATCATTAAATAAAAAAATATTATCATAATTATTATAAATATTATTATTTACATTTTTATTTTTTGTTTCTATGTTTATCAATTCAATTATTTTTTTAGATAATTCACTTGAATTAACTGAATTATAATTAGTATCATTTATTAACTCTTTCATTAGCAATTTTGTTATTTTAACAATTTTATTATTTTTATACTCCTTTTGTTGATTAGGTTTTATAAGTGTATTATCTGTTTTTTTATATAGTATTAATGAATTTTTATTATCCTCATAATCGCTATCAATATTTTCTTCACTTTCACTATCAATAATTTCATCATCGTCGCTATCTATATTTTCCTCATTTTCACTATTAACTGTTTCATTATCTATCAATAAAATATCTTTCTTAATATTTAATTTAATACCATTTATACTCATATAGTCATGATATATTTGAAATTTATTATAAAAAATATTAAATTGTTCTTCATTAATAAAATTAAAATCTGCATCAATTTCATTAATTGGAGTAAAATTAATATTATTTATTAAACAATAATATTTCATAATATTCATGTCTTTACTTTTTATTTTTTCTATTCGTAAAATTATCATTTATATATTAAAATCATAAAAAAATATTAGTAAATTAATCTAAAAATTATTTTATATATATACCATATGAGGGATATTATATCTATTGATAACATTATAATTAACTATTTTTATTTTTAATAGTTTATCAAAATATTTTTTTATTTTATAATCTTCATTATAATACTTATTACGTGTATTATTAAATCTTTTTATATCATATTGTGATAATTTACCATATTCATCCTCAAATAGTGTTTTTTTATAAAATGATGGATAAAAAATATTGTAATTAATTGATCCTTTATTATTTTCAAACTCAATTAATTTATTTTTAATTGTATTAATAAATTGATTATTTTTTTTTAATTCAACAAAATTCAAAATAATATAATCAAATAATTTACGACATTCTATAGTTGCATTTTCGTTATCTGTATTTAAATTAAATTGAGTTATATTCTTTAAATATTCTTTGATTTTATTTATAACAATATTATCCATTTTATTTTAATAATATAATTAATTTGACATTATTTATCAATTTTTTCGGTAATTTATAAATATTAATATACTATTTAATAAATAATAATGTCCAAATTAAATGGAGATAATATTTATATAATAGAAGATGGTTATAATACAAATTATATTTCTTGTTTAATTTTATCTCTTTTTTTAGAAAAAAATAGTATTTATTACTATATGTTAGATAATATTAATTTACAATCAGAAAGTATCTATATACAAGAAATTATAAAAACAATTATTAATGATTTTAAAAATTATAAAATTATAAATTCTATTAGTTTAAATTATTTACGCAATATACTATTTTTTAATAATTTTATGGATATTAAATATATATTTGAAAATAATTGCATTATAAAATTATATGAGTTTTTTTTAGAAATTTTCAATGTACAAAAAATAGAATTATTATCAAATATGTCTAAATTGCAAACATATAATTATTTAATTTTTGATACAAATAATGAACTAAATACTAGTATAAAAAAATTAATTAATAGTAATTTAAAAAATATTATTTTAAATAATATACCTAATTTCATTGCTATAAAATTAATACGCAACAATTTATTAACAAATATAGATATACAAAAAAAAATAACTTTTCAAACAATATTTAATGAAAGTAATTTGATATGGGAAATAAAATCTATTATTTGTTTTGATATAGAAAATTCAAACTATTTTTCATTTTTTAAATTTAAAGATGCATGGTTAATGATCAATGAAAAATTATTTCCTCCTATCCAAAAAATTAATATAAAAATACACGAAAATGATATTAAATTAAAATCATTATTTTTAATATATAATTTAATAGAATAATTTTTTTTTGTAATATAAAAATATATATAAATATGGGAAATTGTAATTCAAGTCCTTTTCTTCAACCAGGACAAATTGCTGTTAGAAAATGCGTTGATAATAAACCACAAGATATTATATATGCAAACAGAGCTGAATTTGATAAAATATTAGCAAATCCTTTCGCAAGACAATTTATGGAAGGAAGAACTGTCTGGGAAAATAATACAAGTACACTTGCTCCAGGTGTTCAAGTTCCATTTACTCTTGACCAAGTTATTTCAAATGGTAATAATAGAGTAGAAACACAACTTTCTAGTGAACCACTTAAACCTGGTACTATTGCTGGAGGTTCAACAAATTTAAATCAAGTACAAAATGCTCCTAAACCTATACCTGTAGATAATATAGTTCAAAAACCAACAGTAATTGAGTCACAAAGAATTGAACCTACACCATTAACAGACTTCAGATATTCACAATTAAAAAACACAGAAGAAACTAGAGCACACGATGAAGGCGTTGGAGCTGCTGTAGTATTACCATCCAAAATGTCAGTATTAAATCAAACTCGTCAAGCAGGACGCGTAGGAGAACGTGCTGAATTTCTTATTGATAAACCACTTCATATTCGCGTTACACCCAAATGCAATAATACAATTGAAAAATTCTCTCCAGAAACATGTTCAAATATTTGCAATACATTAAATGATAAACTTACAACCACAAATATTGTATTATTAGTTATTATTTTATTATTTATTTATTACATCTTTATTATGCACAGAAATCCAGTCAAAGACATAATGTCTCTCTAAATTTATTTTATTTATTATAAATATATATATAATAAATGCAAAATTCTGACTTAAAAACTAAATTAGTTACTCAAGTTTCAGCAACACATCCCGAATTATATCAAAAATTTATAAATTTAACTGCACAAATACCTGATCACGTTAAAGTATCTTTAAATGAAAATTTGTCTAAATTACATGTTGATAATGATAAAATTAGTATAGTATTGGAAAAAATAATTAATGAATTAGAAATAATTAAAAAATCACTTAATAATAAAAATAATTATATGTTATTACAAGAATCAGAAGAAATAAATCATCCTAATAATTTATTAAGCAACGCAGAAAATATGCCTCATCTTGCCGATTTATTTAAAAATAATAATTTATTAAGCAACACTGAACATATGCCTCATCTTGCCGACTTATTTAAAAACAATCATTTATTAAGCAACGCAGAAAATATGCCTCATCTTGCCGATTTATTTAAAAATAATAATTTATTAAGCAATATAGAACATCCATTATTAGAAGAAAATATATTAAATGAATCTGAAAAACATTCATTATTAAATGAAGAAGAAAACATATTATCTGAAAAACATCCATTATTAGAACAAAAATTAATTGAAATTGAAGAACCAATTGTTATTAGCATTAAACCAGAATGTTCGCCAATTATAGAAAAATTTTTAAATATTACAAATGTATTAGATACACTTAAATCTTCATTTACTATAAAAAATGTCATATTTGTATTAGTTGTATTATTATTAATATATGTAGTGTATAATATGTATAAAAAATAATATTTTTATTTTTATTATATTAAATTAATTATATAATAAATGGAAAATCAAGATTTAAAAACTAAAATGGTTAATAATTTATCCGTTAGATATCCTGAATTACATCAACATTTACTTAATTTATCAGCCCAAGTTCCAGATGATATTAAAGTAACTTTAAATGAACATTTATCTAAAATACACGTTAGCGACGAACAAGCTGGAATTATTTTACAAAATTTAATTGATAAATTAACTGCAATTAGAGATTCTATTCATAATAAAAATAGTTATACATTATTAAATGATTCAGAAACAAATAATTTACCAAAACCTGCTAATTTATTATTAGCACCAACTAATGAACATCCTATTATACATTCTGAAACAGAAGATTTACCTAAATCTCTTAATTTAGTATTATCTTCAACTACTAAACATCGTAATGTTCATTTAAAACATCCAGTTCATAAAAAACATGTATCCCATACAAAAAAAACTAACCCAGAATTATTTGCTGATGTAGAAGCAATTCAAACTAAACCAGAATTATTAACTTATATTGAATCAGTTGAAACCGAACCAGAACTTTTAAAACAAAAAGTATCATTTTCAGAAATTACCACAAATTATAATTTAAGATACATTATTTATATTATATTAGCAATTATTTTAATTTTAACTGTAGCTTATTTTGTAAAAGTAAGATACTTTTCAAAACCACAATTACAATAATTAATTTTATTAATTTATATTATATATATTTATAATATAAAATGGAGAAAATTGAAGTTGAAATAATCGATAAACATCGTAATTACTTAGGGAAGTATTTACCTGATGATTTATATTGGGGTATTGGTATTGAAAATGAAACTTATTTAGAATTTGATAATCAATATGATATTTCAAATAATCTATTTTTTTATAATAATGCAAAACGCGAAAGATATTCTATTGATTATTTTACAAGTTATAAAAATAATATTTATAAAACATTATTAAAAAAAATTTCATTGCCAACAAAAATTCCAATTTTATTAAATGCACACTCATTTAGCAAGGTTGATATTAATTTAGAACATAAAACTATTACAGAAAATGAAAATAATCCAAAATTTAATGGAAATACATTATATGATATATTATGTGAAAAAAATAGTTACTTTAAGGATGAATATATGAATTCTTTTATTTTTGATGGCGATACAATAGAATTTGTTACTAATAATTTTTATAAAACTACAATAAATGATTGTATCCAAGAATTAATAGAAAAAAAAAGACAATTTATTAATAACTTAAAAAATATTTTTAAATCAGAAAAATTATTTGAAAAATATGGAGAAATAAATTTTTGTAAAACTAATTATCCATTTGTATCTTTTATGTCAAATTTAGGTAATTATAGTATATTTAATAATATGACTTATCATTTTAATTTTACATTACCAACAAAATTAAATTCAAAAGGATATATTGAAAATTATAGACAATTTATAGATCAACATAAAAATGCTGCAAACTTAATACAAATAATGGAACCAATATTAATAGCAATTTATGGTTCAGGTGATATATTAGCTTCTGTCTCAAATAATTTAACAAATACATCACAACGTTGTGCAAAATCACGTTATATAAGTATTGGTACATATGATACTTCTGTAATGATGCCTGGAAAAATTTTACAAATAGAATCAGAAAATAACCATTTATCTAATCTTGATTATTGGTTTTTTAATAGATATTATAATAGGTCTGATTATACCAAAGAAAAAAAAATTGGTCTCGATATTAATTTTCATAAACATAAAAATCATGGATTAGAATTACGATTTTTTGATTATTTTGATGAAAGTAAATTAGAAAAAGTACTTATATTTATTGTTTTATTATTAGATTTATCTCTAGAAAATACTTTTACAAGTCCTGTAAAAACAAAAATATGGAATGATTTAGTATATGAAATATTATTAAATAGAAATTATAAATTCAATAGTGAAATTAAAAATTATTATAAAAAAACATTCGATTTAAATAAAGACTTTAATAATTGTACTGAATTATATAATTTATTATATGCAAAGTTATTTAAATTATATCATAATAAAGGTACTTGTTTTACTAAAATGATTAATTTAGAAAATCAAAATTGTTGTGTTATTTCATAAAAGTGCTCTATAATAATCTATTATTTTATATTTATTTTTATCATTTATTAATTTTAAATCAAAATTATAATTAATATTATTTCTTTTTAAAATAACATATGTATTTATTTTTTGTAAATCAAAAAAATCATCTTTTAAATTTTCTTTTTTAAATAAATTATATATTCTAATAAACATATGTTTTAAATATATTACATCATATATTGTATATTTTAATAATTTATCATCAGTCCCAATATTAGCCCAATTAACTTTCCATATTGGGCCAATATCCTTATTTAATTTTTGTAATTCATCATATTTATTTTTTGAAATAGTTCCAAAATATAGCATTGCTGCATATACATTGCATAATTTATTATCACTTTTAGTTATTTTACCATAATATTCACATAAAAATCTTGTATCATATGTACTATTTAAAAATTTATATATTAATTTTGGCTCTTTTAATACTTTTAATAAATATGGAAAATCTAATGATTCTGCGCCATGAAATATTTTTATTATTTTTTGAGAAGTTAATAATTTATTTATTATCAAGTTCATATTATTTTCATCAACTAATTTAATATCTGTAACATATATTTTATTATTATTATCCTTATTATAAAAACAAACTTGCCATAATTGTATATTATGTTTAGTATATTCAAAATCTATACTAACAAATTTACCATTATAATTTTTTATATCATTTATAAATTCATCTAATTTATTTAGATAAACTTGAAATCCCATATATATTAATATTATAAACTTAAATTTTTATAATACCATTCTAATATTACTAATTTATTAAAATCATAAGTTAATTGATAATATATTGGAAAAAAATTTGATTTAGTATTAATACTTCCGTAAATAGTATCATCAAATAAATAGTCTTCATATAATTTTTTTCGATATTCATTTATTTTTTCTTTTAAATCAATCCATTTAAGACTCGTATCTATTTTAGATAATCTATTTTTTAATGTATTAAATTCTTCGATACTTATTAACGTATTTTCTTTTTTTAATCTCAATAATTTATTATATATCTCAAGTAATTTGTTATACCACGGATAATTATTTTGAAATTTTATTTCTCGACTATCTAAACTTGATTCCAAAATTTATTATATTATTTTTAGAATAATTAAATTCCTCATCTTTTTTTTTGTAAAATATTAATTTTTTATCTTTTTAGACACAAATATATCTATTTTATGTTTATATATACTGTAATAATAGACACAACTATAATTTAAATTTTGCTAGAATTATGTAAAATAAAACTTTCCTCATCTTTTTCATGAGAGCTAAAAAAAATTGAAAATTTAACTATTCTATATTAAATATTATATTATAATACAAAGATGAGTTATTGTAAAGTTAATGGTTGTCGGTTCCCATACACACACGTTACAGCATTCCATCAATGTGGAACTTGTAAATGGTTCGGACACGGACAAATTGAATGCAATGATGATATTATGCGTAGTGAACTCAAAAAATATATCGACCATTTTATTCCAATTGCGAAACAATGTACTGTAGAAAATTGTTGTTCTAAGACTACGCATACTACAGAAGGTCATTGTTGTAATTATTGTGGTAAACGTATTGGACATATTAAACAATGCCCAAATAATTCTGGTTTTAATGGTGAATTATTTACTAAACCAGGAAGTGTTGGACACGTAAATCCACTTGAAAATACTTTTGCTCAAACTATTGTTCAAGGTACTTATACTGATGTTTACGATGGTATGGGTAGTGGTTGGCTTGTTCGAAATAATAATGGCAATCTTGAAACGCTTTTTATGCATTCTGATTCTTGGGGGCAATATGGTGAAGATAGTTCACAATTACCAATTTACTTTGCATTTACAAATGGATATAAACGTGTATTAAATCTTGACCAAGTTATTATCTAATTTTTTTATAAAAGTTGAATTTTTAATATTTTAATAAGAATTGTTATTATAATAATTTTATGGTTTCATTTTTAGGATTTTATACGACGTGGTCTACTCTTATTGGTATTGGTTCTCTAGTTGCACTTGGATTTAATCTAAAGAATGAATATAATGGTCCTGATAAAACTGTATGTAATGTAAACATACAAACATTAACATATAATTTATATCAACTTATGATACTTGTACTTGGACTTCAAATAGTTAAGACCATTATTCAAATTATTAATTATAATGTAACTAAAGATAACGAAACTTCATTTAAAAGAAAAGTATTCATATTTTTAATTAGTATCATATTCAGTATTCAAATATTTGGTTTAATTTGTATGATTATTAAATTTGATAAAGAAAATAGCTGTTTTAAATTTTTCCAAGACAAGGATAATAATGAATTTCCGTTATTAGTATCGTTTGTTGTAATGTGTACATCATTACTCTTAGAAATAGTAATTATAATTATTGGATTTATAACAATGTGTTGTTGTAATGATTCACATTACGGCTATTATAGAGTAAACTAATAATTTTTTTATTATATAAAATAATATATATGAGTGTTGAAAAATATATATTTGATTTTATAAAAGAAAATAAATTATGGTTTTTTAAGAATATCACAACAATTACTTTAAATTCTCCATTAGAAATATTAGGTATCGGTTATTTTACATCAAAAATATTAGATGGATTTGGTAAAGAATCAAATGATTACCTTATTAAAAATACAATTTATTTAATTTTAACATATATAATTGTTGATACTGCATTCGCATATGCCGATAAATTAAATAATGATAAAGTCCCAGAATTAGAAGGATGGTTGAGAAATAAATTAATTACATTACAATTTGAAAAAAATAAGAAAAATTTTGAAGAAATTAAATCGGGAGAATTTATTCAAAACTTAATAAAAGTATCAAAAACTACTGGAGATTTATTTACACATTTTAACTATAATATTATTCCATTTATATTATTAACTATTATAGTTACATCTAGATTATACTTAATTGATACCAAAATTTCTGGAGTATTTTTATTATTTATGATACTATATATTGTATTTTTTATTATAATGGTTAAAAATAATTCTGATACTTCTTACACTAGAAGTTCTAAATCATCCGAATATTATAATTACATAGATGATTTACTTGTCAATTCAAAAACAGTTATAACAACCGGAAATTTACAAAATGAATTAAATAATTTAAATAAAAATGATAATGAATTTAATAATATACAAAGTAATGAATATAATTTATTAACGAAATTAAAATACGGTGTAAGTATTATTAATATATTACTTTTTGGAACAGTAATGTTTTTGATATTAAATGCCAAAAAAAATAATACAATGAATAATACTGATATTATTTCTCTAATTACTATATTTGTTTTGTTATTAGGTAGATTAAAATACTTGTCACGTAGATTATGTGAAACTGTTGCATTAAATGGTTCATTAAAAGAAGCTAATGAAATAATTTCTAATTTACAAAGTGAAATTGTAACTAATGGAAAAATTAGTAATTTTATAAAAAATGGTAATATTAATGTTTACAATTTATCATTTTCATATGATAGTAAAACAAATTTATTAAATAATATTAATTTGTCTATTAAAAAAGGCTATCCTTTATTGATTTCTGGACAATCAGGTGTTGGTAAATCTACTTTAATTCAAATATTATTAGGTCTTAAAAAATATTCAAATGGTACAATTAAATATGATTCTGTTGAATTGAAAGATATTGATATTGATTATTTAAGAGAAACTGTTTCATATTTACCTCAAAATCCAAATTTATTTAATAGAACTATAATAGAAAATATTGGTTATTCTGGACAAATATCAAATGATCAAGTATTAGATAAAATAAAAAATGAACCATTATTTGATATTATTAAAAATGTTGATATAAATAAAAAAATTGGAACACTTGGTTCACAATTATCTGGTGGTCAAAAACAAGTTGTAGTATTATTTAGAGAATTATTAAGTAATAAACCAATTATTTTTATGGATGAACCTACTTCTTCTATTGATAAAAATTACTTAAATCACGCTATAAACTTAATAAAAAGAATGGCAAAAGAAAAAACAGTTATAATTGTAACACATCAAGCAGAAATTAAAAAGCATTTTAATAATATAATTGAGTTATAAAAAATTGACTTATAAAAAGTATATTATTGAAAGATTATAAAATGGATTCTGAAAAATTAGAATTTAAAGGTATTATTTATGCCAAAATAAATAATTTAATTGAATCAGTAAATTTAAATAAAAATGATATAACATATTTAGATAATCAATCTATCCAAAAATGTTACATTAGTATTAAAAATAATATGTTAACACGGTTTATTGGTCTAAACGAATATTATTTATATTGTTATGACAAGATAAATGATGTATGGATAACTGATTTTGAAATATTAAAAATAATATCCCATAAAAGAGATTCATTTAAGAATCAATAAAATCTAAAAAATTTAAAATTTTACAAGAATAATAATCTTTATTTATATTTTCTTCATCTAATTCTTCTAATAAATTTTCTAAAAATACAATAGAATTAATAATTTTGAATTCATTATTAACCATCATTGTATTAGTTTCAATCTTCATATTTAAAAAATCTAAATTTTTAAAACACTTTAAACTATCTAATTCAAATGGTAGTAATTTATATGACATAAAACGATTAGATTTATAATATTCAATAGTATTATTTTCTAATTCCATAAATACATTCTTATTAAAATCAATTGGATTATTTAATTTTAAAATAGTTCCAGGTCTTATAAAAGGTGATGTAGTTAATAATTCATTTTTGTATTCAGTAGTATTTTTTCTAATAAAATTTTCAGTTGAATAAATGATTGATTTTATTTTAAGTTCATTTGTAGTGATAAATTTAACATTAAATATATAATTATAATTTATAATATCTTTTAAATTATTTATATCTTTTATTGAGCATAAATAAAAATTCTCTGACATTAATAATATTTATTGTATTTTTTTTAAGTAATAATTATATACAAGATGGAATTTGAAAATTTTTTAGAAACTTGTAACACTGGTGATTTACTATTATTTAGTTCAAATGCTATATATTCTAGATTAATAGAAATTCTAAGTGGAGGTAAATATAGTCATATCGGGTATATAATTAAAAATCCAACTTGGTTACACCCTGATTTATCTGGAGTATATATTTTTGAATCAGGAAAGGAACCAACTAAAGATGTATTATCAAATGAGTTAATATTTGGTGTACAATTAACACCAATTGAAACTATAATTAATCAATATAAAAATGCCAGATGCGGATATTTATATTATATTAAAAATAATTTTACTAGAACTTATGATTATATTAATCAATTAAAAGAGATTATTTTTAATACTGATAAAAAAATATATGATTTTAATCCTATCGATTGGATTAGGGCTAAATTTGATATAAATGTAGGACAGCGAAAAACAAATACTTTTTTTTGTTCTGCTTTAGTAGCATATATTATGGAAAAAGTTAATCAATTACCAAATACAATAGATTGGACTAATATTTCGCCAAAAAGATTTTCTAAAAATTCTACCGACTTTTTGGAGTTTATAAATTGTGATATAGAAGGCGAAATATTTTTAAAACTATAGTTTTTTTAGTATATCAGTAAACGAAAACTATAGTTTCTATAGTTTTGGTATTTTTCATGGATTTTACAATTTTGACCCTTTTTTAGTATACTATATATCTTTTATACTCTTCATGAATTTTCACACACAAACTTTTCCAAAATATGTGTGTGAAAATTTCGCATGATTATAAATCTTGGAAAAATACCATTTTCTTCATCTTAATATTAGCCAATATATATACTTTTTAATTTTTAATTTAGAAAAATTTAAAAATATCAAAAATTTCAAAAGTCAACAGCTAAAACTATAGCAAAACTATAGCAAAACTATAGCGAAAATATAAAAACTATAGTTTTTTGTCTAAAACTATAGTATAGAAAAAATGAAGTATCATTGCGAGGCTTGTAACTATTTTACTGATTTTAGTGGCAATTTTTCTACACATAAAAGAACAAAAAAACATTCTGAAATGATAACCAAAAAAGTAGATGCACCTGCAAAAACTATAGCAGAAGTTATCCCTGAGTTATCCCAAGTTATCCCAAGTTATCCCTATAGGGATAACTATAGGTGTCCTTTTTGTGAGAATATTTTTAGTCAAAAATCGAATTTATCTCGACATAAAAAATTATGTAAAAATCAACCAAGTGATAATGTACAAAAAGAATTGTTAGAAACCAAGTTAAAATTGGAATTTGCTGAAAAAGAAAAAGAATTATTTAAGAAACTTGAAGCTGAAAAGTCTGAATTGTTAAATAATATAATGGTTAATGCAAATCATATTATAAATAAGGCGAATGATAATACTAAGATAACTGCCCAGGCTATGCAAACTGTTAGTGTTAGTGCACTTAAATATGCCAATGATAAGTTTACAAATAGTCCTGTTTTAATACCCATAGAAAATTTTAATATAAATAATTTAAGTTTTGATAATGAAAATGATAGGAAACAATTAATAGAAATATTAATATATAATGCGAAACAAAAATCACTTGATAAATTATTGGGAGACCATATAATTAAATGTTATAAAAAAGATAATCCAGAAGAACAATCATTTCACACTACAGATTGTTCTAGGTTAAATTATATAGTTCGAGAATTATTAGAAAATGCGTATACTTGGTCAGTTGATAAGAATGGCATTAAAATATGTTCTTCTATTATTAAACCCTTAATTGAAAAATGTATTAATATTTTATTGGCACATCAACAATCTCTAATAGAGGAAATGACGACGGGTGATTTTAAGTCAAAAGAAACCGTTCAAATTATTATATCTGTTTTAATGTCAATAGATAAAGGAACATTAGAAAGTGATATAAATAAATATATTGCTCCATTTTTTAATTTAAATAAATCATAATTCTTATAGTTAAATCCAAAATTTTTATAGTAAAATATTTGGAGTAAAATTAATTCATGAAAAATTCATGGGGCGCGCGAGATTTCACACACATATTTTGAAAAACTTTGTGTGTGGAAAAACTATAGTTTTATTTTTGTGTCTAAAATTTAAAAATTTTTAAAACTTTAACTTTTTCCTCAACTTTTTGTTGGCTGGGTTATATACCAAAAAGTTGAGGAAAAAAATTTTGTGTCTGAATTTTTCAAAAATGAGAAATTTTAACTATTTTTTTAAAGTAAACAGCCGACCACTGGAACGAATGTATACTCCAGTGGAATAAACTGGATTTTTTTCCAGTCTATAAATATATATAAAAATGTCATATAATTGTGAAATTTGTAATTTCTCAACATCTAATTCAAGTAACTTGAGCCACCATCGTAAGACCAAAAAACATCTATTAAAATGTAAATCAGTAAACGAAAATAATGATAATTCCACTGGAGTATACACTGGGGATACATCAAAGTCTACCTCAAATTATCTTCCAGTGTATACTCCGACTGGAAGAAATTATTCATGTCAGACATGTGGGTTTTTAACAAGCCATAAGTCAAGTTTTTATAGACATCAAAAAACTTGTAAAAATGATAATCAAGATGCAATTTCAGTAATGGAATTAAAGTTAAAACTAGAATTTGCTGAAAAAGAGAAAGATTTATTTAAAAAACTTGAGGCAGAAAAATCAGAATTGTTAAATAATATAATGGTTAATGCAAATCATATTATAAATAAAGCAAACGATAATACTAAGATAACAGCTCAAGCTATGCAAACTGTTTCTGTAAGTGCTCTGAAATACGCTAATGATAAATTCAAAGATACTCCTGTATTATTACCTATAGAAAATTTTAATATTAATAACTTAAGTTTTGATAATGAAAATGATAGAAAACAATTAACAGAGATTTTAATTTATAATGCAAAACAAAATTCACTTGATAAATTATTAGGAGATCATATAATAAAATGTTATAAAAAAGATAATCCAGAAGAACAATCATTTCATACAACGGATTGCTCTAGATTAAATTATATAGTTAGAGAATTATTAGAGAATGCTTATACTTGGTCGGTTGATAAAAATGGTATTAAAATATGTTCTTCTATTATTAAGCCTCTTATTGAGAAATGTATTGAAATATTATTATCCCATCAAAAAGAACTTATTGAGGAGATGACGACTGGAGATTACAAGTCAAAAGAAACTGTTCAGATTATCATATCTGTCTTAATGTCAATAGATAAGGGTCTATTAGAAAGTGATATAAATAAATATATTGCACCATTTTTTAATCTTAATAAAAGTTAATTTAATATAAAAAATATAAATATTATTTAAACAATAAATTATAATATTAATTAATATTATAGATGTCATTTATTTTTAGAACTCTTAGTTCATGGTTAGGTTATACAAACATTGAACCAGAAACCAAAGCCGATGTTGAATCAGAACCAATAGTTATTCAAGATACCACACAAACAGATTCAACACATAATAAACCAATTAATGAACCAATTATTGAACAAACAGAGTCAGACATTGTTAAACAACCCCAAACAGAAGAAACAGATAAAGTTATTGAAGAACAACCTAAAAATGAAGAAAATGAAGTCATTGACGAACAGCCAAAACAAATTACACCTGAAGAACAACTTGAAGTATATAAATCACGAGGTATTAAAGTAAATCCCGATAACAATTGTTTACAAATTCCATATGTATTAAAAGATAGTGTTATGGAAATTGCCAAATTTTATGAAACAAATTATTGCACCTCACGTCTTGAATTTATTATGACAGATGAAGAACGTAATGAATATAATCAATTAAAGAATGAATATAGACAACAAGGAGTTGTTACACATAACTATGGAGGAAAAAAATGCAAAAGAATTCAAATGATTGAAGTTCCAAAAACTCTTGAATCAAATGCTGAAAAACTTAAGTACTTTTTTTGTTCATCATCTTATGAAATTAAAAATGATTAAAAAGAATATGTTTCATCAATATCAAATGCCCATTTGAACTTTTCTTGTAAACTTATAGAAAATACTTTTTCTATTGGTAATTTATGCAATTTAAAAAATGCGATAGTAATACGGGGATCAATGTAATTTATTTTACTTGTAGTTAAGGAAATATTTTTTAATTCCATTTTAAGGTCCCTTTTAGCTTTTAATTTTTTTAATTTATCCATATAAGTATTTAATTTTTCTGTTTTTGTTTTACTTGTAGAATTTTTTAATTTTCTCATTTTAGATTTAACTTTTTTAATAGATTCTTCCATTTTGTCTACTTGTCCTTTAAATGATTTCCCGACATTTTTTTGATGATTACATAATTGGGCAACTTTGGCATTTGCTTTATTGAATTCATTTAATAGTAATTCTTGGTCATTAATACCTTCATATTTTTTAGTTACTTTTTTTAGTTCTTTGCTAAATAAATATGAAGCATTATAAGTTCTAAATACTTTGGCAGTTAAATTTTTCATAAATTGTTGTAAATATTTATTAATATCATTGGATACAATTAAATCAAATATTTGTTCATTTTTTGCTTTATCTTTAACAAATTCAATAATGTTCTTATAAACATCTGGTTCTACTGTTAATTTATTATAATATCTTACTGAATCTTTGCCCAAGAAGTCAAGTGATATGGTATTATTTTCAAGTAAATCAACATGCTCAACCCTAAGGGAAGTTACTCCTACTGTATCTGTCTCATCTTTACCTTTTTCATTACCAACACGTAAGGCAAATTTATCAATAAAATAAAAAGCTGTTGCAATTTGTTTTGTTTTTAAATTTTCACTATTAAGATTTTTATCATTTTCTCTTCTAATAGTTTCTATTTTTCTTTTTAATTTACGTGCCAAATCAAATTTATCTTTATCACTTGAAGCTTTAAAATCACTTTGTGCACCTAACCATAAATATTTAATTTTACCTGTAATTATATCTTTCCAAGAAGCGAGCCATTCTACTTTTCTATTATGTATTATTTCTCCCCATTTGTGTCCTTCTAATGTTTTAGGTATTGGTGCATCTTTTCCAATATTTAAAGTAACATCTTCTGGATAAATTCTTGGTTTAATTTTTCCAATTTTTGGATTATCCCCTCTTCCTAAAAATATTCCAGGGGGTTCCATACGATAGTTTCCAACTGGTTGAGGTTTACCATCAACTAATGCAACTTTATATTTTGCTTCATCTTTTTCAGTAATATTATAATTAATTCTACTTAATTTAGTTTCGTTTTCCAATACTTCTTCTTTTTTCTCACGAACTACATCAATATTTTTTGTATTTAGTTTTTCAGATTCAATATTATCTTCTATTTTATCACTATTAATATGTTCTTCATCACTACTTATAACATCGATATTTTTATCATGTTCTTTATCAGATTGTATTTTATTATAATATTCAGCAAAATCACAATCTTCTAGTGATTCAATAATAGAATTATTACCAAGTAATTTTTTCCAATCATTCCAAAAATTTTTATTAAATGTTTTATTTTGAACATATTCAGAATGTATATATTTAGCATATAACATTGCTGCTTCTTCTTGTTCTGCATTTAATTTTACTTTTTGATTTTTATAAATTAATGGAATATTATGAGGGGTATATTCTGCTGGAAATAAAACACCATTATGTTCTAAAGTTGTCCATTTATAACTACCTCCGAGTTGATTATATAAATAATATTTTATTAAAGTTTTTTGAATATTAGAAATGTTCATTAATTTATATTAAAACCAGAGATATAAAAAAAATAAAAACATTTTAGGTTTATTATTATTATATTTATAACAATAATAATTTAATATCTATCAATAAATGATTGAATAATACCATTATAATCCGGTGAATAAGTAATTAATTGAACCTCATTGCTTATTAATTTTAGATTTGGTTGAACCATTAATGGTCTTGGTTTAGATGTTTTAATAATTTTTTCTCTAATTCTCATCATAGTTTCATCTACTTCTGAGTATTTTTTGAAAAACTTTCGACCATCATATGAATTTGCAGTTGATTTATAAATTTGAAGTTGTTTTAAAAATTCACCTAATACAAAAATACCACTTGTTTTAATTTTATCTCTATCAACTTTGATATATAATAAATCTTGATTAGTATCATCTTCAATAATTTCAATAAATTTGTCTTTTGATTCTAAACAGACTTTAAGAATAACATATCTTGCTTGCATATGTGCTTGACCCCATTTGTCAGTATCTGGGTGATAATATTTTAATCCCATTAATCCAGCTCTAAGTTCGCTTATCCAATTAACATAAGCTACATCTTCGTTATTATGACCAAAAATATTAAGAATTTCTTTTTCATAACATAAATACATACCAACACACTCAGCTCTACATTCTTCCATACTTGATGCTAAATCAGTGAAAACTGAATCATATGTTTTTCCATTAGAATAATTTTCATCAAATAATTTACCTGAACCATGACCCAATAATTCATGGAGTCCAACTTGTATTTCAAATGAAGGAATATGATACTTTTTAAATAATTCTTGTTCTATATCATCAATATAACTAATTCGCGAATTACAATCTTTTGAACTAATTACATTTGATAATGCAACATTTTTAAATCCATAGTTTTGTCGAACAGAATCATAATTAGGGATATTAATACCAGAAGGTACACCGCTAGATCCAAATGATATAACTTCAAGAGATGTAAAATCCGGTTTAAGAAATTTATCTTTTTCATATTCTTCACCCCAAGGTAATAACTTAAGAAATTTAGGAGCATTTTCAACTAAATTATTAAACTTTTTGGATGTTTCTTTATTTACAACAGCAACAAATCCTTCAAATTCACCTCTAACACCCAATGGATCTCTATATGATTCAATAAATCCAATATAACTTTCTACATTTGGACTTTTATCTTGTGTCCAAATATATGACCCATTAATATGACTAGGAAGAGACCCATTTTTAAAACAATTAATATAATTTTCAAGCATTTTATCTTGATTATTATTTGCGCAATATAACCTTGCATATTCTAAATTCGAACAAACTTTTTCTAATAATTCACTAAAATCTCCATATTTAATAATAATTTTGAAACCATTATAATCATAAGTACCTTGAGTAATTTCATTAAAATTATCACAACCAATCATATTATCTTTTTTTTGGTTTACTGGATTATTATTAACAGATGCAATTTTTATAATAAATTTATCATCTTCTTTAATTAGTCTAGTATTATACGATGACCATCCTTTTTCTTCCATAAATTTTTGTATTAATTTAATTTCATTTTCTGTAATATTATCAGAATAATAATTAGATATTTCATTTGGAGGGAATCCTAATTTAGATTTTGGTTTTGAATAAATAACATTGACATAATCATTGAGTTGATTTAATAATTCTTTATCTTTTTTTACATCTAAAAATGTCCAAAATATTGTTTTAAAAACATTAATATCTAATTCTGGGCAAAATTTATCATCACCAAAACTATTATAATTACCCATATTGGAATAAAATTGGCATACATAATCCAAAAATAAATTAATATCTTCTTTTTTAAAAATATTATTATATAATTCTTCTATTGTAACTGTATTAAATAATTTTTGGAATAAATTAAATATATATGGTGATTCTTTAGAACATTGTTCAAGACATATTAATGCACCTTCCCAAGATGCTTTTGATAAATAATATGCATATTTTTTCTCTTTTTCTGTTAATAAATTAAATGCATCATTGCATTTAAGTTCAACAACTGGCAAATTCATAATATATATAAATAAAATTGAATATTTAAATAATTTATAGAATATTATATAAAAATGATTCGCAATCGTATATCTTGTAACAAAGAAGAATTAAATAATTTACATAAACATTATAATTGGTTACCAAATTCCGATACTATTCGACCATCTCAAGAAGATATAAATAATAAATTACTTTTAATAGAAGAAGTAAATAAAACTTGGTTATCTATTAAAGACTATATTGAATGTGAATTTTTTAAGAAACAATATATTGAAAAAAATGGAATTAAATTCAATAAAGATAAAGAAAATATTAATGAATGGATTTTTGATAGTTCTAAATTTCGATATAATTTAATACCAGAATCAAATCATTATGTTTTATGGAATACAAAATATTCTTTTGATAAAGATTTTGATGATAATACAATAAATAAACAGATAGAAGCTTTTTTACAAGAAAAATTAAATCATGATAACTTTGATTTTGCTTGGTATAAGAATCCAAAACCGAGTATTCCTGAATATTTTCATGTTCAAGTTTTTTGGATTATTTTTTTATAATACAACTAACGTAAAATCAATAATAATTAATAGTTTGTTTGTTGATATATTACCATATGAAATATATCAAGATGACGTATTTTCAAAAATTTCTATAAGTAAACATTTAGATAAATTAATAATATATTGTCAGAAAAAAATAGATTTATGTTTCTACTCTAAAACTAGAAGCAGTTCTATTAAATGCAATATTTACTTCAGATTTATTTGCAATAATATTATTACAAATTTGTTTTAGTTTATTTAAATAACTAATTATGATATTTAATGTGTTTATAAATTCTTGTTTAAAGTTATTTATACATGTATATTTATCTTGAGTCAAAAAATTTCTAAATATTAAATCTCTATTTTCTATATTATCAAAGTATAATGAATTAAATTCTTTTTTTGTGTTAATATCTTGCATTGTATCAAAAAAGATTTTAATAAAATCATTAAAATTTGTTTCTTCATTAAGTTCAATATCTCTATCAATTGAAATAAATAATTCAAGATATTTAATAAATGATAAACAATATTCTGGTATTAAATTTATAAACTTTACAATATTAATATTACCTAAATTCATTATATTTACAAGTTCTTGTTGACGTGTATCTATATATTCATCTAAATATTCATCAAAATTCAATGATAATATTTTTTGATTTAAACGTAAAATAAATGTATCCTTATTTTCTGCACTTATTGTATTTCCATTCAAAAAAGCAAGTAAAGTATTTAATTTAGGCACTGTTTCATCTATTATATAATCATTAGTGATATTAAGCATTTTTGTTGATGGATTGTATCTTATATAGTCAAATATAAAAATTATTAATACTCTATGTAATCTTTTAATTTTACTAAACCAAGGCATACTAAATATTTTTTTTTTCGCCATTAAATCTATTCTAATTGGGATTGTACCGCTTTTTTCAATATTCCAAATCATCTGAAGTAAATCTGCAATATAATATTTTAACGAGTATGAAAATATATTAATAATATCTCCATTATCATTAACTAATTCATAATTTTTATAAAACTCTTTTCTTTTATCAAAGAAATCGTCTGTATTTTCTTTTACAATTGATATATCAATTAATTCACCTCCTATATTAATTGGTTTAATCTTATCATCTTCTTCATAATATAATTTAAAATTTATTTTAGTACGAACAAGGTCAAATGTACTAATTGATCTATTTACTGATATTGGTAAATTACTTGCAAAAATATTTTTATATAATATACTTTGATATGTAGTATCAAATAATTGATTATATTTTGTTTTTTTTTCTTGTAAAAAATCAATACCATTTAATATTATATTATTATGTATATCATTACTTATACCAAAATCTCTTCTTCCATTTTGACTTTTAACTGTGCCAAATAATGTTTTTGGATCGGTATTTTCTATAATACTTTTATTTGAACAATAATTATTAAAATCGTTATCAATGATAGTATTAGTATCATTAACAAAAATATCATCACTTTCAATTCTAATAAATTGACCCTTTGTATATTTATTATTTGGAATAGTTTTATCATTTACTAATTCTAAAAATAATGTATTTAATAATTTTTCTTTTTTTTCATTATTGTAATTATAATAGGATAAATATTTTGGCAAGTCGAGTATAATAATATTTCTAATTCTATTTAAAACCAAATAAACAATATTTATAATATTTTCATTAATTTCATTCATGTCTGCATTTGGTATATTTTTAATATAAATACTAAAATCGTTATCTGTTTTTTTAAAATATTGTTTAATATCATTATTTAATATATTTATTTCTTTTGCAAAATTTTTAATTTGTTGTAAAAATATAAGTCTAAGAGCATTGCCACCTTTAAATACAAATATAATATAATCTGAAACTACAGCATTTGAACGGATTAATGGTTTTATTTTTTTTGTAAAATATATTTCTAATGCATTATTAATTAAAGTATTAATTAATTTAATATAATTTAAAAGTGATTCATTTGTTGAAAAATATAAATTACTAACAAAATTTGTTGCAATATTCTTTAAAAATACGGTATCATCGGTTTTACCTTCTTCTTGTTCAATTAAAATATTATATAAACTATTATGTTCAGTAAATTTCTCATTTGTATTAATAATATAATCAACAATATCAGTTGTATTTGCTAATTGATTATTATCAATTATATAATTTTGTTTTTTTAAATTTGTAACCATTTTAATTGTAGATAAATTTTTAAAATTAGAAATAATAGAACGTACAATTTGATAAATATTATTAATATTACTTGTTAAATAATCAAAATATCGACTATAATTCATTGTTACTATATTATAATTATCAGTACGACATTTATTTAATATTAAAAAGTTTTGTGCATAATCAAAAGTAATATATATAGTTGAAATTATGTACATATAGGGTTCTCTTGATAAATTATATATTCTTCCATTTTTTAGTGTAGGATCATTCAAAACAAATCTTAAATCATATTTTTGATTTGAATAATATCCTATATATGATGATGTCCAATGAGCAATATCATTGCTATTAAGTTCTTTTTTTGTATACGAGTAATATATATGACCAAGATTATTTTGATATTGCATACCAATACCAAATTTATTAGTAGGATAATATATACGACATAATATATATTGTTCTAAAATTGTTTGATTTATACAAGAACTATATTTTTTTGTTTCATTATTAAATCCTAAATATAACCATGAAAATATACTATTACTATCTGTTGTATAATCTGAATTCATACTTACTAATGATTCGTGTATTATTTTTTCTATCATCTCTATTGCTTGTTGTTCTTTAATTTCATCTTCTGGATTTCTTGTTACTTCTGGATCTTTTATTGCTTTTGGGTCTGAATAATTTTCGTCTTCTTCTTCTTCTTCTAATAGTGTTCTTAAATCTGTCTCGAAATATGCTTTCATTTCAGGGTCTAAGTCTTCAGATTCTATCCACAAATCATTTTCTACTTTAGATTTTTTTTCCCAACCATCATCTATTGTTCCCCAGCCATCATCTTTTGTCTCCCAACCATCATCTTTTGCCCCCCAACCATCATCTTTTGTCTCCCAACCATCATCTTTTGATTTTACTTTAATACAAGACTTAATTAATGATTTTAAAGAATCAATCCAATCACTTCTTAAATTATTCACATTAATTTGAATATTAGTTGTATCTACATTTCTAATTTCATCTTCTGTTAAATTTGGAGGCGTGTCCATAATATAAAAAAGTGCATTATATATACTAGTAATAGTAATATTTTTTAATGATTCATTATTTTGAAAATGGTTATTAATATTTTTTAATAAAGCTAATATAAATCTTTTATATTCATTATCTAATTCAACACATAGATTATCTATTTTATTTAAAAATTTATGAATACCATTTGTATCTTTATTAAAAGATAAAGCATCAATAATTGATTCTTTATACATCTTATATTTTGTAGAATTTTTACTCCACGACCATAATGATAAAGCTAAATTATTAATTGGTTGTAATCCTACAGGATTATTTACTGTTCCATTATTATATGAATTAGCCCATACTTGACTTGTTAATAAATTAATACCAGTTGACACTTTTGTTGTTGACCCTGATTCATTAATGGGTTTATATAAAATGAAATGAACATATAACTCATTTAAATATAATAAATAAATTAATGCCATAATTTTATGATGAGATTTTTCAATAGATTTTGTTGAAGATCTTTCTAAAACATTATCTAAATTTTTAATAATAACTTCTTGCTTAAATACACTGTTATCAAAAAAAATTTCAGTTAAATATTCAATACATTTTTTAAATCGTGGAGTTAATTCATTTTTTATAAAATCTGTATCAAGTATATTATTTGTAGGGTATTCTATATCTCCCCCCAATATTTCTTTAATTTTTTGTAAAATATTTAAATTTTGCGAATCTGTAATATTAAGTAAATATTCATGTGCTGCCATTTATATAATATATTATATATAGTTTTTTTTTATAAAATTATATTTATATTATTAAGAAAAATACATTAAGTATTTAACATATAAAAAATTGAAAAAAGTAAATGATTGTAATACCCATAGTATTTAGATATTAAGTAAAAAAAAGACCTATCAAGAGAATGAGGACCTATCACGCTAAAAAGCAAAGCAAGGGCATCATCGCCCACACGTTCCACGACAAGCGCTACACTACGGCCAACAAAATTAACAACTTGCGCCGGAAGTGCCCGAATGGCCAAGACATCACTGCAACTCAGAAGGACAACAAAGTGACTGTCAAATGCGCTTGCCACCAGCACACTACGGATTGCGTCGGCATATTTAACGAGTACGACGCCATCGCAGATTTCGGCGACACACATCCGTAGATTTTATTTATTATTTTGTGTACATATAACCTAATAAAAATTAAAGATAAATTAATGTTGTGTTTATTTTTTTATCCGATAATTTTGTTATGGAAATTTTAATATTTATATTTTGATTTAATTCATATTTTGCCATAATATCTTTTATTTTATCATGAACCATTATATATGTACCAAAATTATTAATATCATATAAATCCATAAATTTATTATCAAATAATTTAACAGTAATAATACCCATAGTCTTAATATAAACTTTAATTTTATTTTCATTAAATCCAACAATAATACCAGAATAATCATCACATTCTTTGAAATTAGTATTAAATATATTGATATATAATTGTGACGTTAGACTAATTTTTTTTAATCCTTTATGTACATTATTTAAATCATTTGTAAATAATTCTGCTTTTTCAGTATTAATATCAAAGATAGTCAAACAATGTTTATTGGATAAAATTCGATGAACAATAATATCAATATACCGTCTCATAGGAGAAGTAAAATGTGTATACACTTCTTCATCTAATGAATTATGATACAATGACTGATTTTGAATAGTATATAACGCAGGAGTAAAATCAATTAGCAAATTATTTGATATTTTTTCGTAATTTTTATCTTGTTTTCTAAAAATTGCACCATCAATATCTTTAATTTCTTTACCTGCAATAACATTTGCCATAATCATATATATTTCTACCATATGATGTGAATCAAAATCTGGCCATTCTCCAAATTTTTTTTCGTATAAAGATTTTCCTATATTATATAAAAGTTCAAGACTTTTTTGTTTTTTATAAATTTTCTGAAAATATTCATAAGAATAATTCTTTAGCTGAATATTACTTTTATAAAATTTATAAGATTTAATTTCATAATTTTCATCAAGTTTAATTTCTAATGTAAATGCTCTATTAATTCTCCCTTCTTTTAAAGACATTTTTTCAATAGATAATTTATCAGGAATCATATTTACCTGAAATTTATTCAAATACACTGATTCTTTTCTTTTATTAATTTCTTTGTCTAAATCAGTATTAGGACTAATAAAAGAAGAAACATCTGCAATATGAATATATAAATTATATTCTGTCTCTGAAATTTTTTCTATAGAGAGAGCATCATCTATATCTACACAACCTTCTGGATCAATTGAATAAGTTTCAAGATAAGTTAAATCTTTTCTTTCAGGAGTATTATCTATAAAGTATTCATCTAATTTAAATTTAGAATTACCTTTCCAACCATTTATCGCAATAGCCTTAAGATATTCAAGTTCAGTGTCTAAATCACCAATATCTCCGATATATTTTTCAACAATACCATAATATTTATCATTTAAAAATTTATCGAAACGAATACCACAATAAATATTTATAGTAGAAAATGGTTTTTTTGTTGGGACATAAAATGTTGGTAAACTCTTATCATGAGGATAAAATCGCTTTTCGTTACGAAGCCCGTATGAAGTTTTATTATTAACTTCAAGAACCCCGTATATAATATTTTCTTTATTAAAATCCATTATAAATATAAATTAAAATATTTATAATAATAATTTTCAATTTTTTGCATCACATTTTTTTTCAAGAGTTGCAAATTTTCTACCTGCATTAAATGCAACTTTATAAATTTCACGTATATCATATTTGGTATTTTTATTGGCACTTTTTTCTTTAAATCGAGATATTAATAAGTTAGCATTATCATCTAATTTAATATTTTTTAAACTTAAAACTGTTTTAAAAGTATTTTCATCAGCAAATTCAACATATCCTGTATTCATTTTTTTACCTGTATTAATATCGGTATTAATATAACATAATAATACTTCTCCATATGAAGAAAAGATTTTTTTAAGTAAATCATTATTAAAATAAGAAGGGATATTACTTACAAAAATATTATTTTTTTTAAGATTTTTAATAATAAAGTCAGAATCGTTATTTTCTTGATATTTTGTAAAACGTAATGTTCTATCTTTAAGAGTAATTTTTTCTTTTTTATCTAAAAATTTATTTACATGTTCGCTATTAGAAAAAGTAATAAAACCAAATCCTCTTGTACTGCTATTTTGATTTCTTGAAACTAACTCGGCATTTTCACAACCCTCAAGTGTTAAAAATGTATTTTTAAATTCTTCGTTTGTGCAATCAAACGGCACATTGCCTACAAAAATCTTGCAGGAAGAATTTGAATTAATTGGCTCCATTGATATAGTTACTATATTATATATATATTTTAAATTTTTTATGAACGATTAAAAAAATTGATTTAATTAATTTTTACTATATTAACTATTATTTAAAATGGCTGGTTTAAATAAAATTTTCCAAAAACGTATTCAAAATGAACTTAAAATGATTCAAAAAGATCCTCTAGAAAGTATTGATATTTATCCTGATCCAGAAGATATTCGTGTATGGTATTTTTTAATTAGGGGCCCAGATGATTCAGATTATAAAGATGGCTGGTATATTGGTAAATTAGTTTTATCCGAAAATTATCCGGCAACACCAGTAGACTTCTATATGCTCACACCAAATGGTCGCTTTGATATTGAAAAGAAAATTTGTCTAACTATTTCATCATATCATTCAGACCAATGGTCTCCAATTTGGTCAATTCAAAAAATTCTTGGTGCATTCTTATCAGTAATGACAAGTGATTTTGATACTGGTATTTCACATATTAGACAAACTCCAGCTGAAAGAAAAAATTTAGCATGTTCTTCATACGGATACAATGTCAATATGCATCCAAATGTGTTTCAAAATTTTAAAAGATTTGTCGTATTTAATTCAGAAAACAATTCATTTAAAATGAAAACACTTGATGAGATTAAAGCAGAAATGCCAAAACCCAAGGAAAAGAAAAAGAAAGACGAGCCTGTTGATTTAAGTGCAATTAAATTGACTGATTAATTTTTATTTATAAAAAATTGAAATAATATATTATTATTCCATATAAAATATATAAATATCTATTAAATGGATAATATTGGGTTTTTACTACTTTCGCGTTCTCAATCAGAGACTCTTTATAAAGACCTATTTTTACTAATTATTGTTATTCCCATTTTGAAATATTATTTAACTGATATTTCATATATTTTAAAACGAATTAATAATTTCATTTTTACTGATTATAAAAATCGTATTGAATTCGTAGGATGGGAAAATTTATACAATGGATTCTTTTGTTACGATTATCCTTTACCAATGACAGCAATTTGTCATACTCTATCTGAAAAGAATATTTGTACCGATTTACGTTACTTTACTCCATCTCGAAATGGTAATAGTTTTACAGAAGAAATTTATAGTTTCCGTAGTGATAAAAATATATCTTATATGTTAAATTACGGTGAAAATATTAAGATTGAAGATGATCTTTATCTAGATTTTAGCTATTACAAAATGGAAACTTCTAAAGATAGTCGTTCCGATGGTAATTGGAAAGTAAATGTTACACTAAAATCTAAAAATAAAACAATTAATGAAATGAATAAGTTTATTAATGCGTGTATTGTTAATTATGATAAATATATGGATGAAAAAAATCGTAATAAGATTTATCATTTTATCTACCAAGGCAAGGACCACCAAAAGAAACTTAATTTTTCTTCAGCTGTATTATCTGATAGTTCAAGTCCTGAAACAACTTGTTATGAAACATTTGATAATATTTATAGCCAACATAAAGAAATGCTTATGAATGATTTAAAACGTCTTAAGGATATAGAATATTACAAGAAGACAGGTAACAAGAGGAAGAAGGGGTATCTATTTTATGGTCCTCCTGGATGTGGTAAAACTTCATCTGTAGTTGCAATGGCACTTCACGATAAACGTCATATTATTGAAATTTCAATGTCACGAATTAAAACTAATGAAGAACTCGAAAAGATTTTCAATATTACAGAAATTAATGGAATTAAATTTTCACGTGACCAAATTATTCTTCTATTTGATGAAATTGATACTGGTAATAAGGTTCTTAAAAAGCGTGTAGGGGAAGATGATGCAGAATCTATTTCATCTTCTTCTATTGATGATGAAGAAACGAAAGCAAATGATAAACGCAAAGATGAGATTATTTACAAACTTGTGAATAAGGCAAATTCCGATGATGATTATATTAATATTGGTGATTCAGATGGTATTCATATTGGTTGTGTATTATCGCGTATGGATGGTGTTGGTTGCTATAATGGTTTAATTGTAGTCGCTACAACCAATTGTAAAGATAAACTAAGTCCTGCACTTTATAGAAATGGTCGTCTAAATCCAGTTCATTTTGACTATGTTAATAAACAATATGTTAAGGAAATGATTGAAGATTATTTTGATATCCAATTAACTTGTGAACAAATAGATGTTTTGCCAGATTATGACTCTAAGATTTCTTATTCAAGTATTCGTAAATATATTGAAGATTATGAAAATAACTTAGATGGTCTTATTGCTTTTTTCAAAAAAAGTTGAAAATTTATTTATCTTGGGACACTATTTAAATAAAAAGTAATTATATATAAAATGCCAAACGTTAAAGGAGGAAAAGGTTATAAGAAGGGTAAGAAGGGTAAGGGTAAGACCGGTGGTAAGAAAGATGTTACACCATGGGCATCTGATTCACCTGGTCTGGTTTATGCACAAGTTAAAAAGAAGTTAGGTGGCAATCGTCTCGATGTCGAATGTACCGATGAAGTTAAACGTCAAGCAATTATTCCAGGTTCATTTTTGCGTCGAGTTTGGATTAATGCAAATGATGTAGTTTTACTTCAAGTGAATGATTTAAATCCTAAGGAAGGGTTTATTCTTTACAAGTATAATGTTGACGAATGTCATCAACTGAAAACAAAGGGTGAACTATCATTTGATATCTCATCGCTCCAAGCAGATACTGGAGAAATTCTTTTTGGCGATGAACAAGATTTTGAATCATCAGATGAACTTGATGAAGATGAACTTCAAGAAGAAGTTGATATGATTCAAGAAGCAACTGTTGATAAGAAGGAACTTGCAAAGCATGAACGTCGTGCTAAAGAAAAGGATTCTGATATGAAGAAGAACAAAGAGCGCGCTAAGAAGTTTGCATCAATGGATGATTCAGAAGTCGTCCAGATTGATGACATTTAATTTTTGTTTATTAAAAAAATTGAAAGTATTAATATTAAATTAATAATTATATTATATTCATAAAATGGAAAATACTATTACCGAACAAGAAACTAATAGCTATTACCAAGCTCGAGTTCAATATATTAATAACAAGGACCAAAATAACGAACAATCATATCCTTATTATTATGCAACAACTAAAACTTTTCAAGAATATGTTGACAAGTATTCTACTCTAGAACCTGGAGAACATAAGGAAGAAATTATTGAATCTGTTGCTGGAAGAGTTGTTGAAATTCGTACAACAGGTAAATTAACTTTTATTACAGCGCAATCAAATAATTGTACATTACAATTTATGATTAAACAAGATATGATTGATAATCCAGATAATTATAAGGATTTAGTTTCTAATATTGCTCGTGGTGATATTATTGGTGTAACTGGTTTTGTTGGAAAATCTAAAAAGGGTGAACTAAGTCTATTTGTTAAAAATTGTCAAGTTCTAACTCCTTGTCTTCGTGCAATTCCTAAAGTTCATTATGGACTTGTTGATGAGGAACTTCGTATCAGAAAAAGATATCTTGATTTAATTGCGAACCCAGAATCAAAGGCACCATTTATTGTTAAAAATAAAGTAATTAAACATATTCGTAATTATCTAGATGATCTTGGTTTTATGGAAGTTCAAACTCCAATTATTTGTGGCAAACCAGGTGGAGCAACTGCAAAACCATTTATGACCTATTATAATGATATTAAAACAAATATGAGTCTTCGTATTGCTCCAGAACTTTATCTTAAACAATTACTTGTTGGAGGGTTTGAAAAAGTATATGAACTTGGCCCACAATTTAGAAATGAGTCACGTGATTGCACACATAATCCAGAATTCCTTTCTCTAGAATTTTATTGGTCTTATATTGATTATAATAAATTATTTGAAGTTGGGGAAGAACTAATTTCTGGTCTTGTTAAAGAAATTACTGGTTCATATATTCTAAACTACAAACCACGTGGTTCAGAAAAAGAAGTCCAAATTGATTTTACTCCTCCATTCAAGCGAATTGACCTCATTCAAGAACTTGAAACAGAAACAGGAGTTAAGTGTCCAGATGATTTAAGTACAGAAGAGGCACGTGAATTTTTTGATAAACTATGTGTATCATGTAATGTTGATTGCTCTCACCCAAGAACAACAGCGCGTCTTATTGATAAACTTGTTGGAAAATTTATTGAACCTCGGTGTATGAATCCTACTTATATTATGAATCATCCACTAATTATGTCTCCTCTAGCTAAACCTCATCGCAATAATCCACAACTAACAGAACGATTTGAACTTTTTGTTAACTGTTTTGAATTATGCAATGCTTATACTGAATTAAATGATCCACGTATTCAAAGAAAGAATTTTGAAGCACAAGCGCAAGCAAAAGAAAAGGGCGACGATGAGGCTCAACCTGTTGATGATAATTTTATTGAAGCACTTGAATATGGACTTCCACCATGCGGAGGATTTGGTTTAGGTATTGAACGGCTTACAATGCTACTTTCTAATAGGGATAAGATTGATGATATTATTCTATTCCCTACACTTAAACCTGAATAAAAGTTGATTTTTTTTTATTTTATTAAATAAATATTAAATATATTTAATAATGGCAATTAACGAAGAGCAATATTTTCATAAATTAAATAATACAAATTGTTCTAGCTATACAAATAATCATGTCTGTTCTATGTTATATACTGATATATTAAACAATATTAGTATGTTTACAAACTATAATACATTATTTAATAATTTTATAAGAAATTTTAGACTTGATTATTATAGAAATAGAGAGTGTTCGCATCAAAAAAAAGCTATAGAATTATTTACAACATTAATAGACATAATTGACATAGATAAAATACCTAATGACTATTTTATTATAATGTGTTCACAAAATACTGGATTTGATGAAATTATTAAAAAGAAATTAACTAATATGAATAATATCACACAAACTATTTTTAAAAATATAGTTTCATCTAATAATAAGAATCTAATTGAATTTTTATTTGAATCTAAAAATTTAGTATTTGAAGTAACATCTGATCTATTAGAATATGTATGCAGTAATCATTCTATAAATAATTATGTTAACCGACATAATAAAATGTATTTTGAACCAGATAACAAAGCTAATTCATCAAAATTTAATGCAAAAATAATTACAGAACTTCTTAATCATAAAGTCACTGTTACTAAAAAAGCAATACTAATCGCAATTTTAAATACTGTTTCAATTGAAATTATTAAACAATTAATAATGCTTGGGCCAGAAATTTGTACAGATTATCTTGAAGCAGCTTGTTTTAGTGTAAATACAGAAGTAACAGATTTCTTACTTGATAATAAAATTATTCCAACAAATGAATGTTTTAAACAATTATTTTCTAAATCTAATAACAAATATGAGGAATTATACTCTGATAAATGTGGAAAGAGAATTCCTTATTCTATAAGAGATGGTTCTCTTATTAAGGAATATACATCTATGGTTACCAAACTAATTAATTATAATTATACTGTAACATATAAAGATGTATTAATGGCAACAGAATTTTATGTTACTATTCCAAATATTGAGAAATATAATATTAAATTTGACTCAAAGTTTTTAGATATATGCTCAGAGGCAAGCTTTTATCCAAATTATAAACATAATATAGTTCCTGATGTATCTTGTCTTCAAAGAGAATGTAAAAAATCAGGAAATATTACAGCAATTAGGGAATTAATTAATAAACAGAAAATTAAACCAGATGCGATATGTCTAGAAAATGCATGTAACTTACGTTCAAATATGGCAACAATTAAAGTTTTAATTGAAAAGGGTGCACCTGTTAGTATAAAAGCTGTCAAAAATATTGTTAATGCAAATGCAAATTCTGTTTGTTCTTATGTTGTAGATGAATATATAAAAAATATTCAAAATGCACCAGTACAAATAACTGCAATTAAAACACAAGAACCAGTTAAAAAAATAGAAGTTGTATCTGAAAGCGAATCAGATGAACAAGAATTATCAGAAGTATCATCTTTATCAAATGAAGCTGATAATATAGATATTTTAGGTGTTAGTGCAAATACACAAAATGTACAGCAAGTACCAATTGATGAGGAGGAATCAAGTGAATCTGATGAAGAGGAAGAAGTTGAAGTCAAAGAAGTTAAAACTACTAAGAAATATAAAGGAGCTAAAATTGTTGTTAAGAAGAAACAAAAAGATGAAGCTAAAATAGAAGTGGCTGAAGAAAAACAAGTTAAACAATTAGTTGATTGCATAACAGTGCCAACCAAAATTCTAGACAAAGATAAAGTCGTATTATCTGATACATTCTGTAAATTTTTTAGTATTGAAAATAATACAGAAATGAATGTAATATCAATGAAAAGATTTCTTCTAAATTATTTTAATAATAAGAAACTACTAAAGAAAGATAGTTTTGTAATAGAACTTTCAGATGATATTTGTAAGGCTATTGGATTAGATACAACTAAATACTTATCTAAATTAGATATTAAAGAATTAGATAAATTTTGCAAATATATTCTTGAAAATATGCAAAATAAAGTTATTGAAAAGAAAAATTGATTTTTTTATTGAATTTAAGTAATTAAAATATTAATAATGGAAGCAAAAGATTATTTAAATTTAATTTATAATTCTGATGCTTATCGGGGGTATAAAAATAGCACATTTTTAAATACAGTATTTTTACCAAATTTAGAGTTAATAAATAAAAATAATTTACCACTATCCAAAGAAGAAATACGAACATTAGAATCAAAAGTATGCACAGGTAAAGGTAATTCTTTATTGGCTGATTCATTGTATAATAATATCGATATTTTAAAACCTCTTACAAAAACAATATTATTAAATGAAAAGTTTGTTATTAGGATACTTGATATTTTAGCACTCTATAAATCAAAAAGTCCAAATAAAGTATATGATTTTGAATGGGTATATAATTTAAGGAATTTAGGATTTAAATTTAGTGATACAATTATAGAAAATTTAAAAAATATTGGATATGTAGTAAGCATTGATTTAAATAAAAAATATGATGTAGTTGAAATAGAATTTATATCAACATTAGTAACTTGTAATAAAACTTTTCTAGATGATATTAAATCTATATTACAAAAAAATCCACAATTTGTTCCAAAAAAAGAATATGTTGATATATTTTATAGCAATATTGAAATTAATTATTTTAAAAAAAATAGATATGTAGCGATTGAAGATTTAAATAGTTTATATAAACTATTTATTAATAATGGATATAAATGTACATATTCTGATTTAGAAAATTTTATGACTCTATTTAGTAATATGATGATAGATATTTATTCAAATGGAAATTTTTTAAAAGAAACTAATCTAAATTTCTATGAATATTTTAATTCAATTATGAATATGTTTTATAATGATGGTATATATGTGGATTATAAAATAATTCGCATATTATTAACTCCATCATATAAAAGATTAGGATTCTCGCATAAACATAACTATAATTTTGATAAAACATATGGCTACTATGTATATTATTTTCATGATTTCATGAAACTATTTATGGCTAATAGTAATAATAAAATTCCAAAAATGAGATATTTAGAAATGCTATCTTTTAATAATTATAATTATTATTCTGATAATAATATTTTAGATAAATTCTTTGGTTCTTATAAAGACTTAATAAAACTATTATTAACCAATAATTTATTAGAATTAGAGAATGAAACTTATTCTCAGTTGATATTAAATAGAGATAAAATTGCTATGAATTATATATTAACAGAGTGTAATATTGTTCCTACAAATGATATGATGAATATGGCTTGTTATTCTCATGATATAGTTTTAATACAAAACTTTATAAATCAAAAAATGATTCCTAATATTAATAATGTTAAACATATCAAAAGCATAAATAGTAGTGATGGAATCAGAACTTTAAATACATTGCTTGATAATGGATGCATATTAGATGAAGAATTAATGGATTATTTAATAAGTAAAAAAGTTAAGATAAGCGATAGAGAAAAATATGGTTGGAATACAGAAGAAGCCAAAGAAATAATTATTAATTTGTCAATTAAAAATAAAATATTTTTATATGATGACATTAATTGTAAATATGATACTATTTTAAGTAAAATTAATACTACAACTAGTGCAATGGAATTAGAAGATATATTGTATCTATTTGATAATGACCAAAAAATGAAATGCTTATTAGACCATTTAGTTTCACAAAATAATATTACTCTACTTTATTATTTAAAAAGAAAAACAAAAGTTGTACCTTCATATAAAGTAATATATAAAAGTGATATATGTGATTTATATTTAGATTTATTTGATTTAAAAGATAATTAATAATAATATATTATTATGCTAAAAATGAAAATAACAGATATACAATCAAATGGATTTTTTTTATATAGTTCAAATAGTTTACAAAATAATGATTCAGTAGTTAATTTATTTTGGATATTTTTATCAATGGGTATTATTGCAGTATTTGGATTACCAAATATTCTTCCATTTATTTTATTTATATTATCAACAAAAGTATTATCAAATTTAAATGTACTTACTAAAGAAAATAAGATAAATCTACTACTTAATTTAGTTAAATTTTGGTCATTTTCTTATCTAGTTTGTCAAATTTTACAATCATTTGATTATTTTTTTAATAATTGTATTGTTAATTTTGGATTAGATTTTTTAACAAGTTTTTATTTGGTTAAATATTCATATGAGTGGTTTAAAAATAATAATATGATAGTTACCGATAAGGATAAATCTGCAGAATTAGAAGGAAGTGTTAATATTGTTGATAAAGTATTATCTAAAGTAACTGTATTATATAATATTAATAAATTATCACTCAATTTTGTATTAGATGGATTTATTTATTTAATTGATAATACAAAAAATTTGTTTAAATTAAGTGATAAATCTTCAGAAATAACAAAAGAAAATTTAATAGAAAAAGAACCAACAGATAATACTAATTATGAACCATTAATTAATAAAATTGTAGAAGAAACTGTAGTTAATGATAATTTAGATAGTATTGATGAAGATGATTTTAGTTTAACTAAAAAATAAATATATTTTTTATAATTAAAGATTAATTATAACAAATTAGAATTTAGTGTTTTTTGCCACCTTTTTTGGAGCCTTTCTTTGAGCCTTTTTTGGAAGCTTTTTTGGATGATTTTCTGCTAGCTTTTTTACCACCGGTCATTTTTTTGGAGCCTTTTTTGCTGCCTTTTTTGGATGATTTTCTGCTAGCTTTTTTGCCACCAGTCATTTTCTTGGAGCCTTTTTTGCTGCCTTTTTTGGAGGCCTTTTTGGATGATTTTCTGCTGGCTTTTTTGCCACCAGTCATTTTCTTGGAGCCTTTTTTGCTGCTTTTCTTTGAGGCTTTTTTGGATGATTTTCTGCTGGCTTTTTTACCACCAGTCATTTTTTTTGAGCCTTTTTTGCTGCCTTTTTTGGAGGCTTTTTTGGATGATTTTCTGCTGGCTTTTTTACCACCAGTCATTTTTTTTGAGCCTTTTTTGCTGCCTTTTTTGGAGGCTTTTTTGGATGATTTTCTGCTAGCTTTTTTGCCACCGGTCATTTTTTTGGAGCCTTTCTTTGAGCCTTTTCTTGAGCTTTTTTTAGAGGCTTTTTTGGATTTTTTAGCACCACCGGCAGTAGGAGCTACAGGGGCAGCTGGAGCAGCGGGAACAGGGGCAGCGGGAGCACCGCAAGCACCACCTGTCATTTTTTTGCCTTTCTTGCTACCTTTTTTGGATGATTTTCTGCTGGCTTTCTTTCCTTTTTTAGCACCACCGTTTAAGGAGAGTTTTTTGGAGCTTTTTTTGGAACCTTTTTTGGAGGTTTTTTTGGCCTTTTTGGCACCACCTTTATTAGTTAAACCTAAGAGCTGTTCGACATTGACATCTTCTTCAGACATTTTTATATATAATAAAAATATATTTTAAATTTTTTTATATGATTTATTTGTAAAAAAATTGATTTTCATATTATAAAGTTAATAAGTAACTTATAATATATTATTAAAAAATGGAAAATATTTTTGAAATTATTGAATTATGGAAAACTAAATTTGGAACTATAAAAGAATATAAAGTAATAAAAAATACATTAGAAATTTTTTATGAAAATGTAAGTTTTAAATTTATTTTTCCATCGAACAAAGTCGATTTTATTACTGTAGATAGTGAATATGATATTGGTTGGCTAGATAACTTAAATATTAGGATTATTGAAAAAAATTATAATTCTGAAAATTTTGAAAAAATTCTAACAATAATTTATAATCAAATAAAAAAATCTACAAAAGAATTTGTAAAAAAAAATATTAATAAGATGGTTATTGACAATATGAAAATTATTAATGATTCAGAAATTGAGTTTTTAAAAATGAAACAGAAAATTTTAAAATTAACTGATATTGATAATTCTGTAACTGAAAAAAGTACATCTGATAAAAAAATATTTGATAAAAGTATTGTATTAAAAATTATAGGTGAAGAATTTATTGAACTTTACAAAAAATCACTAAATTCTAGTAAATTTACATTAGAATTAATTAATGATAATTTATCACTTTGGAAAGTATGTTTAAAGAATTTCTCAAATAAAGATTTAGTTTCAGATTTAAAAGAAATTAATCATAAATATGGATTTAATCATATTGAAATTAATATTAAATTTAATGATGAACTTTATCCAAATTATCCACTACAGATTGATTATATTAAGCCAAAATTTAAAAACTCTCTAGTATACAAATTATCTAATTTACATATGTTACAATTAGATTATTGGTCGCCTGCAAGAAATGCCGAATTTATTATAAATAAATTACATTCTATATTAGATAAACATTGTAGAATCGACATTAATAGTCTATATAATTCACAAGAATACAGTAAACTTGAAAATGCATTAATATTATTGGGAAATCATTACGACAAAATAGAAGATGTGCTAGATGATGAGAAATATGAAAAACTTATCAAAAATGGTGTCAAAAAAATAAGAGAAAAAGAATTTTGGAAAAGCGGGACTGGTTATGGTCATTCTGGTAATAAGGAATGGGATATTGATGCTTATATTAAATCTCAAAATGAAAAAACAAAAGAATTAGAGAAAATTTTAAATACAATTTATAGCGAATTAGTAGTTGTTAATAATGATTATAAAGAAATAGTATCAGGTTCATATATATTAAAATATATTAACTCAAAATTTGAGGGTAATACGCTACTTGAAATGGAGAAACATATTGAATTATATAATCGCCTATTAGATATTGCACAAGTATTATTAAATAATTATTTTAAAGAACTTTCACAAGAAGATTTTATTAAATTTAATCAAATATTAGGTGATTTATATGCCGATATTATTATGGCTGCAAAAATGGGAAGTCAAGATGATTTTACAGAAAAATTTATCATAATTAAATCTACTTGCGATGAATTAAGTAAAACTATTGTAATAAAGACAAAAGAACCAGAAACAACAAATAATAACAAAGAAGATTATTATAAGAGCCAAATGGAAAAATACAAATTTATGGAACAACCTATTATATTTGATTCATGTAAATTCTTTTACTCAAATGAATATAATCAAATTAAAACTAAGAAATTGAATTATACTAAACGTATGATACAAGAATTAAATATATTGCGCAAATCAGTTCCAGTAGAATATGGTGCATCCATTTATATAGCAATGGACCCTGAAAATATATCAGTTTTACGAGTTCTTATTACAGGTCCTCACGATACACCATATGATAGCGGATGCTTTATATTTGATGTATTTATACCAGAAACATTTCCAAATACACCACCTAAAGTAAATTTACTTAATACAGGCAATGTTCGATTTAATCCCAATTTATATAATTGTGGAAAAGTATGCTTATCAATTCTAGGAACTTGGAATGGATCAAAAGGAGAAACTTGGAATAAGGATACTTCTTCTTTGCTACAAGTATTTATGTCAATATTATCATTAATTTTAATTGAAGAACCTTATTTTAACGAACCAGGTTATGAAAGTAGTATTAATACAGATAGAGGAAAATCTTCTAGTAAAAATTATAATAATAGAATTAGATATTATACAATGCAACACGCAATGACTAATTTAGTTAAAAATAATGAATATCCTCAATTTACAGATATAATTAAGGAACATTTTAGAATAAAGAAAGATAGAATTTTAACCGAATGTAGTAAATGGGTTAATGATGCGCCAGAACAATCTGAAAATAAAAAATATGGAGAAACAATTTATAATAAGGCAGATTATGAAAAATTATATGAAGAATTAAAAGAAACTTTTAATAGTCTCTAAATTGATTTATTAGATTTGCAATTATTACATTTCATAAATAGAATTTTATCTTCTTTGACAATCTCAGTATTACCACTTTTACAAGATTGACACTGAATATAATTTATACAATAATTTTTAATTATCTTTTCAAATGTTGGATTTCTAAATATACCAGAAATAATTAATTTATTATCTCCGTTTAATGAAACATCTGCCGATAATTCATTTTTAATAAATTGCATAAGAGATGGTACATAATTTCTTTCTATTTTATTACGAATTTCTTCATAATTATCTAAATATGTTTTTCTATTTGAAATACCAGAAAGTGGTTTTGGCATTACTATTTTACCTTTGAGACCATTATTTCCAATTTTTTCATAAAGTCTGTTAAGTAAATAATCTTCGTCGTAAAACTCTGTCATTTTTATATATTTTTTCTATTATTAATTATTTAAATATCAATTTTTTAGTTATATTATTAAAAATTGAATTAAAATAAAAATGTGCATAATTAAGATTTAAATGTCACAATTATTGTATCTTGGAGGACTTAATAAAAAAACATTAGAATATGTTTATCCTAAAATTGCAAATAAAAGAGATGAATATATGTGCCCAGAATGCAATAAAGATTTAGTCTTATGTCAAGGTATTGTTAGGAGTGATTATTTTAGACATAAGGTTGATATAAATCCTTGTAATTATTATAGTCATCCATCTGAATCACAAATACATAAAGATGCAAAAATGTTATTAAAAAAATTACTTGATACTAAAATACCTATTACATTTATTAGACAATGTTGTTCTTGCAAAAAAAATAAAAAATATAAAATTGTAGAAATTACTGAATCATCAAATATACAACTTGAATATAGATTTGAATATAATGGATTAAAAATAGCTGATGTTGCATATATTGATAATAATGAATTATTATGTATATTTGAAATTTGTAATACACATAAAACTTCTAATCAAGACCGTCCTGAACCTTGGTTTGAAATAGAAGCGAGTTCATTAATTAAATTAGTTAATAATGATAATTTAACAGATATACAAATTCAGTGTATTCGTCTTCAAAAATGTAAAGAATGTATAGAAGATGAAAAATATATTTTTTACTCAGATAAAGAAAAAATAAGATATGAAAATATTATAAAAGAATTTAATAGAACAAAAGGATGTAATTATAATTTTAGTTATATACATAAATATAAAGTAGAATATGGATATAATAAAAATTTACTAAAATATGTAATAAAATGTGATGAATTTATAAATAATCTTATTCGCGATTATGAAAAAAATATTTATATTTCAAGTGAATTAGATAAAAAAATATTTGAAGAATGTTATTATTCAAAATATCATAGAGTTATTAAAACTATATTGAAATATGGTAGATATTGGAATCATATATTAGAAAATGATGGAGAACAATTATGGGGCGGTTGGGGAGGTAATACTTATATAAATAATGGATGTTATAAACCGACAATGTATAAATTTCTTAAACATTATAATTTAATAAATCCAATGAATATTGAAAAGTATTTACAAAATACTTACGCATAATATTGATAAAAAAAGTTGATTTTCTAATACTTTATTAAAGAAACTATTATATTAATAAATGGAAACTAGTCATATCTTTGATAAGTTATTTACATTTTATGTAACTAGCTTTTTTGTATCATTTGCTATTAATTATGCACATAACCATAATCTTTATTGGAAAATGATTCATGATCAAATTATTATTGGTATTAGTATGTCATATGCATTTATATTTACACTATTGTGTATTGGTTTTTATAATATTAAAAAACATAATAAACATATGATTTCCCGTGAACTAGATAATGATAGCGATGATAATAATAATAATAATGTATGCGATTGTTCAAGTTGTATGCAAACAGATGAATCTGAATCTGATACTGAAAATGACTCGTCGGATGGGAGTTCTAACTCAAGTATTAAAAAAACAGAAACTTTATCAAAACGAATGAAAAGTTTTGAAGTTGAAACACAAAATAAAAATGTAATTGAAGGATATGAAACATTTGTTATTCGTTTAGATGGACGTGGTTTTTCTAAGTTTACAGGTAAATATTTTCAAAAACCATTTGATGAAAATTTTGCTACTATTATGCGTAATACTGCATATTCTCTATTTAAGGAATTTCATCCAACACTAATTCACGTACAATCTGATGAATTTAGTCTTGTTTTTCAAAATATTTGCACACAAGAAGAATTTGAAAATGAACCAAATAAATACAAACATAGTTTTGGAGGAAAAGTAGGAAAACTTCTTTCTGTTATTTCATCATATGCTTCAGGTTCTTTTAATCAAAATCTAAATAAATTTCTAAAATCAACTACTGATGAAAAATATAATGATTTAAAAGATAATGATTTTACTGTATGCTTTAACTCACGAATTTATGTAATTCCTCAAGATTACGAAGTTGTCAATTATCTCTATTGGCGTTCTGTTATTGATGGTTATACTAATACTGTATTAATGTATGCTCGTAATATGTTTGATATTGCAGAAATTAATAATCTATCACCACATAAAATGATTGAGAAAATGCGCACAAAAGATTTTGAATTTAACAAACAATCTAATCATATTAAATATGGTTGGATTCTCAAAAATTCTCAAATTATGAGTTTAGGCGAGGATAAAGAAAATGAAAATAGTGAAGATGCTTATCGGTATATTCCTCAAGCTTGTTCATTTCGACTAAAATATTCACCATCTATTAAAGAACTACTACTTGATCCAGTATGGAATGATGAATTCATTGATAGTCTTGATTGTGAAATTGAAACATTTTAATTTTTTTATTGAATAAATATATATAATATAATGGGTATTCAGGGATTATCTGGATTATTAGAAAACACAGACAGAATAAGTCAACCATTTAAAAAAGAAATTGTACAAAATATTAATAAATATAAGTACATTTATTTTGATTTTCAAGCATTTATTTATACAGTATTTAATTTTGTTGAAACTATAATAAATTATCAATTAAATATAGTTAATGAAATTACAATTTTGGGTAATACTGATATTGATAAATGTAAATTATGTTGTGCAATATTACATAAATTAAAAGAGCATTTGAAAACTACTAGTTTTGGAGGTTTATTATATAAATATGAAACTACAAAATTTAAACATATTAATGGACAATTTGTTTTAACACGTGTACAAGAAGATTTAACTGAATTTGATTTAAATCACAGTGATAGTGCATATAAACAAAAAGATAAATTAGACAGAATAACTAATGCTTTACAAAATTTTGTTAAAAATAAAAACAATTATATTAAATTAATAATAATTGATAATGTTAAAAGCATCTTAGATAAATTTCCACAATTAACAGATTGTATAATTGTTTTTGACGGTAAGCCATTTTTTGCTAAAATGATAGAACAAGTTAAAAGAAGAACAACAAATTCAATATTAAATGTAATTAAAAATGAAATTAAAGATAAATTAATTGCATCAAATATTTTAAAAAATTTACCTGAAGAAATATTTTTTGACAGAAGTATAATTAATAGCAAAAGTTCACTTATGGTAGAATTGATTCGTGATTTTAGAGAATTACAATATGTTAATTCACTTGGTAAAAAATTAAACTTAACTGTAATAGATAATGAACCAGGTGAAGGGGAACATATTATTAATAGACATATTATTAATAAAGTATCATCATTACCAGATACAAACGATGATAAATTTTTATATTATTCACCTGATGGTGATGTTGCATTATTGACAATGATTATAAATATTAAAATTAAAGAAATAAATCCAAGAAAGAATAATAATGTTGATTTAATAAAATTAGATTCTATTGATTTTAATAATTATAAATTTAGTTATAATATAGGAAAAGATAACAGTTTATTTAAATTATATAATGATGATAGTATTGATATAGATACTAAAATACCATTAATTACTAAATTATTTGAACAATTACGTTTAGAGCTTTATTTTGTAAATATTCTTAAATTTCAACGTAAATTACTTGAAGATATTAATGAAAAAGCAGGGGGTGAATCTAAAAGTATTTTAAAGAAAACAAATATGTTAAAACAATATATTGCATTATTTTCTATTTTTGGTAATGACTTTATGCCAAAATTATTATCAAAAAGTATTGGAGAAATATTCAATATAATTTCTATTTACAATGATTATTTATTAGAAGACAACAAAGCTGCCTTTATAGATTATTTAAATAATCCCCGTTCTAATGATTCGTCTCATTTTAAATTTTTAGTAAACTTACACGATTATGTAAATCGCGGTGGTAGAATAGTTCCAAGAACAGCCGGAAAAACTCTTAATAATGAAAAAGATTTAAATATAAATGTATTAAATGATATTTTAAAATCATTAATAAATTATTCACCTGCACAAAATAATGAGGAACAATTAATTATTAAACAACTTAATAAAGAATCTGGTAAAAGTTCTAAGAATATAACAGAATATATAGACGCATTTAATAATATTTCTACTTTATTTTGTATGAATGATTCAGTAAAACCTTATAAATTTTTAACATCATTACTTGATGGAAATTATTATATTAACTTGAGTAATATAGCATTTTCTGATGAAGAAACTCACAGATATTACCAAGAACTTATTGAAAAAATGATAATTCTTGCAAATAATAAAAATAAAACCGAAGAAGAAAAGTTACAATTACAAGAATATGAAACTGAATATTATGTTAATATTTTATATTACACTTGCAACGACTATTTAAATTATTATAATAATGAAACATTACCTAATCCTGTTAAATTAAATAAATCTCAAATTAAAGTTACTCCACCAAAACCCAAAAATAAAAGTGCTCCTTTAAGATTTTTTAATAGAGTAGTACCGTTTAATGAAATTATTCATTTTAATCCTACAGCAAATGCAGATGAATGTGTAAATAAATATATACAAGGATTCCAATATGTTTCTGATTTATATTTTACTTTAAATGTAACTAATAAATCTTGGGGATATCAATGTGAAAATCCACCAACTATAGTATCTTTGATTAATTATTTAAATACTCCAGGTAATACAGTAAATGCATTAAATTACAATGGACCTTATGATGGAGAAACACAATTTAACCTTATAAATCATCAACTTACAAAAGATAGTAATATGAAATATTTAATAAATTTAAGACCAGCTAAATATTATTTGATTGATGAAATATTTGCATGTGAAAATGTAAGATATACAAATAAATGTTCTGTTAATGGCGATACTACCATTTTACCATTTGATAATTCTGGTAGATTTATAAATATTATTGGACCAGAATATAATATTAGTCCAAGTAATACTAAATTAAATGATACACTTACAATTGCAAGAAGTTTAGTACCTCCACCATCTAGTCAAGGTGGATATAGAGAAAAATATTTAAAATATAAAACTAAATATTTAAAATTAAAAAAACAATTTTATTAAATATATATATATAAATGGCTCAAAAATTACCAATAGTATATTCTCCTTTTGAAAATCCAAAAAGTGGTTTAACTATTGAAAATGAAATAGATAGATTAATATTTTTTGGACTTTCACAATTTGTTTTAGATACAAGTTTAAATCTTAGTACTTATGAATTAAAAAGATTACCATTAATTGATTTAAATCCATCATTTAAAATACCTCAAGCACAATCTGATATTGATGAAGTATATTCTCATTTTCCTCCAGTATATATAAATAAACAAACTATATACACAATGTTTTTGGAAATATTTGATAATACAACAATAAATTATATTTCTAAATTTCATTTTACACCATTAGTTATAGATAGATTAAAACGTCTTATTGGTAAAACAATTAATCCTCCTGTTAGTAAAAGTTCAGATAGAACAACTAATTTTTTTAAAGCAGAAATTATAAAAAGATATTTGGAATTATTTTGTAATTTATCGATATTAATACTAATTGATAATCCACATTTATTTGGTGGAGATTATTTACAAAATATTTCAATTAATTTAATAATGTCGTGGTTACACGAATTATCATATGTATTATCACAAAAAAGTCGTCCATTATTTCAATATTATTCTGAATCAGAAGATAATACAAATGGATTTTTTTGTTCAATGATTCTTGAACAATTATTATCATTACCTGGTTCTGATTATATTAAACACAATTTACCAAATCTTGCAGATATTATAAATATACATGATGGTAAATTATATGATGTAAAAACTTCATTAGCTGCTGCAGAAAAAGCAGTAACTCCAGTTAATATTAAGATATTACGAAAAGACCATGTTGGAAATAATACAGTTTTACTTCCAAACAACAAACAAGAAATTGATAATTCTGTATATTTTTCAAATCATTTTGTTTCTGGAACTATAACTGAAATGGAATTTAGATATGCTATAACCCATAGTTTAGATAGAACACAAGTTAGAGGAGGGCTTTTTGAAAAAAAAAATATATTAGCTTATAAAAAAGAAATATGTCTTGCATTAGATGCATTAAATAATACAATACATAAAAAAAATGTATCATTGGCAATAATGTTTGGAATAATGTATAGTACTAGATCTGGTTTTGATACTTATACAGATTTTATTTCAAATCCAACACAGAGTCTTTCACGTGAGAATCAGGGTTTTGCGTCAGATTGTCTCAAAATATATAACTATTTAGATGAATTTCAAAAAGATTTACAAAAAGATATATTACGCTGTAAACTTTGGTTTAATGATACTACTACACCAGTACCACCTCCATCCGTTACATCTGCAACACCTACACCTGCTAAATCATCAACTCCTGTTATATATGCAGCACGTACATCTACTAAACCATCAACACCTCTATCTGTTACATCTACATCTGATAAATCATTAACACTACAAAAATTAAGTACTTTAATGCAAAATGGATTAGAAGATACAAAAAGACATTATAGAATAAGAAATACAAAATCAATATTTAACTTAAAAGAAAAACTTGAAGCTTTACAAAATTATATAACTACAATAGAAGAATATTTTAAATTATATAACACATTACCTGATGATTTAAAAACAGAAAAATTAACAATACGTGGAAATATCCAAATTGCTGAAAAACAATTACTTGATTCATATAATAGTTTATCAGCTCCAATTACAGATGCTAAATTATCAGAATTATATCAACAATATGATGAAACTTTAAACAAAAAAGGAGGAAATAACAAAGATTATTATAAATTATATCTAAAATATAAAACTAAATATATCCGATTAAAAAGTTCAATTGCCTAAAAAAATTGATTAAATAAATTTATATAAGTAAATGTAATATTAAAAAATGGCTCTTAATATTACATTAAAAAGTCTAGCTTGTACATCTGTTTGGAAATATAATTTTCCTCAAAATACAGACGATAAGTGTCAAATTTGTCGGCGTCATATAATGGCTCCATCTCATGAAGATATTCAAAATAATAATTTAGTTAGTCGTATTACAGTTGGAAAATGTGGTCACGCTTTTCATAGTGAATGTATCCATAATTATTGTAAAAAAAATGTTTCTTGTCCTATTGATTTTACACAATGGGAACAAGCAAAAGAACTCGAAGGACCAAATGTGCTTAATAAAGTAGCTGTAAAACAAGGAATTAATGCAAAAGTATTAAAACAAAATGTACCAGATATGGCACCCGGAGCTTAATTTGATTTAACAAATTTATATTTTTTATTTATAGTATATCCTAAATCTTTAGCAATATCTTGTAAATTTCTTATTGGTATTGATGAACATAACATTTTTAATAATTTTAGTTCTTCTATAGAGGGCAATCCTTTAAATTCTCCTTCTGATTCTAAAGAAGCAATTGCGTTATATCTCATATTTTGTATTATTTTATCACATTCTATATTTCTTTGATTATATTCTTCTGTATCTCTTTTATTTGTAACAAGATCATTATAATATTCCAAATTATCTAAATTAATACCTCTTTTAATTGCATAATTTTGAAAAGCTTGTGCCAATTTTAATGGTATAATATATAATTGTTTTTTATCTGCTTCTTTAAATGCAAATGCTTTTAATTCAAGTGGCATTTGACAATTTGGTGCATCTATCACACATTTTGCTCTAAATGATTCAAATTTATTTGTAATTTCTTCATATGTTGTACCATACTCTACTCCTAATTTATTATTAACTCTATTGTGAACTCTATATGCCCATCTTGTTAATGTTTCTCTATTTTCAAATATATCATCTGTCAATTTAGTATCACCATCTGTTATAAAAAATTGGTATGATTGGCGACAATAAGCACAAGGTAATACAAATCCCAATGATTTAAAAAATATTTTATATTGTTCTTTTTGGTCATTTGATGGATTGACTGGATAGCCGTGTGATATACTATGTACAGCAAACCACATATGCGGGCCCCATATTTTTGTCATTAACCCATTATTTATATTAGACATAATTCTATATATTTATTATTTAAAAAAAAATTGAATATTTTTAAGTGAATTTTATAAATTATTATAAATTATAAAAATGAAGATTTTAACTGGTGATTTTATTGAGAGCGAAACGAATACTTATAATAAGGAATTAATTAAATTTCCTTATGATTGCGACCATTTTCAGAAGCATTCATTTAAATGTATTGACGAAGGCGCAAATGTATTAATTACAGCGCATACTGGTTCGGGAAAAACAGTGGTTGCTATTTATGCAATTGCTAATTGTATTAAAAATGGAAAAAAAGTAGTTTATACTTCTCCTATTAAATCTCTTTCAAATGAAAAATATAAAGATTTTCGTGATAGATTTAATGAAAAATTTATGGAAGAAACTGGATTGAATGTGTCAATTGGGTTACTTACTGGTGATAATAAAATTAATCCTGATGGTAATTTACTTATTATGACTGCAGAGATTTTACGAAACTCATTATTTAAAGCAACTAATGGTGAACAAAGTTTCGTAGATGATATTGGTTGTATTATTATGGATGAAGTACATTTTATTAATGATATTGACCGAGGAAAGGTTTGGGAAGAAACTATTATTATGGCAAAACAAGATGTTCAATTAATCATGCTTTCTGCAACAATTGATAAATCCGAAGAATTTGCAGGATGGATTGGTTCAATTCGTGATAAAGAAATTTATCTAATTCCAACAAGTCATCGTGTTGTTCCTCTTGACCATTACATTTATATGAATAATAATATTCACAAAATTATGGATACTCGTGATAATTACAACAAAGATGAATATAAATTAGTTCGTTCAATTTATGAAAAAAAACTAAAAGAAAAAGAGAAGATTAATCTTAATCTAATTCAAGAAATGGTAAAATATCTAAGAGATAATGAATTACTTCAAACTATCTTTTTCTCTTTTTCTCGTAAAAATTGTGAAACCTATGCATCCAATGTAACAGTTGAATTAGTAACAGAAGATGAATCATTTGAAATTCGTAAACTATGGTCCAAATATCTTGAACGAGATGAGTCAAAATATTTACCACTTGAACAATATAGAATTTTGAAGAGCTTAGTTTGTCGTGGTATTGCATTCCATCATTCTGGATTAATTCCAATTTTAAAAGAAATTGTCGAAATTCTTTTTCAAAAGGGTCTTGTGAAAATTCTTTTTGCAACTGAAACTTTTGCAGTTGGTGTTAATATGCCAACCCGTTCAGTTGTTTTTACAGAATTAGAAAAATATACCAACAGAGGTAAACGTTTCTTGAACACTGCAGAATATAAACAAATGAGTGGAAGAGCAGGGCGCCGTAATATTGATGTTGTAGGATATGCAATTCTTTTACCCCTATATAATTTCCCAGATGAAGATGATATTAAAAAAGTGCTATTAGGAAAAGTACCTAAAATTGAATCTAAATTTTCTATTGATTATAACTTTGTATTAAAAACTCTTTTTAATAATATATTGAATGATAATACAATTATTGGTAAATCTTTAAAAGAAATGGAAAAACAATCTGTAAGAACCAGTATTCTCAAAGACATTGAAAACTTAACAATTGCTATTTCTAATAACAAACATATTGAAGATAAACTAAATTCTCAAGACAAAGACATTAAGCGTATTCAAATGTATTATGAACTCGAGAACAAAACTAAAAAATACAAAGATATGGGTATTAATTATGCAATGAATAAGAAAGATTTAAAAGAATACAATTCTATCCAAAAAGATATTAAATCAAATGACCAAATTAAGAAATTATTTGAGGAAATTAATAATTATTTAGAATTAAAGGAAAAGTTAAAGCATTCTAATGAATTATTACGTCTTCTAAATAATGAAAATGCAGATGTTATTAATAGAACTGTTTCTATTCTTGAAGATTCTGGATTTATTAAAGATGGAATAATTACTCAAAATGGTATTATTGCTTCTCAAATTAATGAATGTAATGCATTACTGTTTACAGAAATGATTATAATTGGTCTTTTTGATGATTTAAATGAAATTGAAATTGCTTCACTATTATCTATATTTTTAGAAGATAGGACAGATGATGAAATTTTTAAATCAGATTTATACTATGCTGAAAAACTAAAACCTAAAATCACCCATATAGAGAAAATTATTGATAGTTACGTAGTACTTGAAAATAAATATAATCAACATTCTTTGGATGATTATTGGAAAATTTCTGTTGGAACAGTTGATGCTACATATTTATGGGCTTCAGGAGAATCAATTACTAAAATTAAAGATGAAGGATTAATTGGCTATGAAGGAAATTTTATTCGTAATATGACCAAATTATATAACATTATAAATGATGTTATGGATGCTTGTCAAAAATTAGGTAAGGTTGAATTATTACCTAAATTAGAAAAAATTCCACAATTAATTGTCAGAGATATAGTTAATTTAACTTCGCTTTATTTTATGAATTAAAAAAAATTGATTTTTTAATATTTATTATCTATATATATTATAAAACAAAGATGAACTACAACGAGCCTCCTACCATTGTTCTTAAGAAGAAGCTTACCAAGAGTGAGCATAACCAAAAATATGGCGAAGCAGTACGTAAGACTACTACTACTGCCAATGCCCAAACTCATCGTGACCAACCTTCATTCAAGATTGAGCAAGAAGATTATAAGCCAACACTTATTACTCCTGCGATGGCACAACAAATTGTTCAAGCTCGCGTTGCAAAGGGCTGGAACCAAGAGCAACTTGCTCGTAATTCCCAACTAACACTTCCAGTTATTAAGGAATACGAAAAGCCAACTGCTACAACTGTATTTAACAATCAAAATGTCCAAAAAATTAGTAAGGCTCTTGGTGTACAAATTAAGAAGGCATAAAAAGTTGATATTTTTTTATTTAACAATTTAATTATTAATTAAAAATGATTAAATTACTTTTAGGATTATTATTAATTGCATTTGTTACTGCAGAACCACGAGAAACTATTAAATTAGCAGAAGATAACTTTGTTGTCTTACGTGGTTCAATAGATGGACAAAGTTCATCTAAATTTATTTCAGAACTCTTAGATAAGAAAACAAGGAATTTATATGTATATATTATTACAGGTGGTGGTTCTATTACCGCTGGTATGCAAATTATTCAAACAATAAAAGCATTAGAATCATCAGGTACTAATATTTATTGTATTACAAATGTTGGTCTTTCTATGGGATTCGTAATTACACAATATTGTACACATCGTTATGTAATGGATTCAAGTATTTTAATGCAACATCAAGCATCATTTGGTATCAATGGTCCAATGAATAATGTTAATTCTTATATGGAATTTATTAAATCAATGGTTAATGAAATTGATGTTTATCAGGCAGCTAAATTAAATATGAATTTAACTGATTTTAAAGAAAAAATTCGTGATGATTGGTGGTTAATTGGAAGTGATGCTGTCAAAAATAATGCAGCTGATAAATTGGTATATGTAATGTGTGATTTTAAGAGCCAGTTTTATGATGAAGAAATTGAAACACTATTTGGTAATATTGTTGTAACTTATTCAACTTGTCCAATTGCAAAAGACCCATATAAAATTAAATTTAAGGGAGTTTTTACAGAAGAAGATAAACAAAATTATATTGATGAAATAATGATATCAAGGAAAATAGATAGATTTACAGTAAATCATTTTCAGAATGTTTATAATAATGATAAACAAAGTTATATAGATAAATTATTTATATATTAAAAATTAACTTAAAAACATCTATTTTTTTATAAATAATAATGAATTTATTTAAATTAGATATAAAATATAATAATAATTTATTAAATATAAATACTGATATATTAACAGGGAATATACTTTATAAATTGTTTGATACTAATATTGAAATTGCTAATGATGATTACGAAATTTTTAGTATAAATCAGGATACTGAATATTTAAAAAATATATTAAATATTATGAATGAGAGTGATAATAAAATTTGCTGTTTTAATAATGATATTTATGTTACCGAAGACTTAAAAAATATATTGGATTTAATAAAATCAAATAAGTACTCACTTGAATATAATCAATATTTATTAAAATCATGTATGAAATCTAATGATGATATATTTGAATCTATTGATAAATTGGATTTAGAGAAGTTTAATGCTGTGCATAAAATTCAATATAATTTAATAAAAAAAATACATCATAAACAATACTTACCAATTAATTATTGTTTTTATAAACTTAAACATACAAAAAATAAAATTGCCAAAGATATAATACTCCAGATGTCTGAAATATTATCAAATTATACTTATGAATTAGAACCTTGTATTTTTGATTTGGAAAATGTTGATAATTATAAAAATCAGAGTTTTTTTGATATATCTTCATATTTAGATTATTGGATAGAGAATAATAATTATTTATTATGTCGTTATTTAACAATATTTCAAATAAATTATACAAATAAGGATTTTATATTTTGTTTACTAAAACATGAAAATAAAATTAATAAAATATTAGAATTAATAAAAGAAAAGAAAATATATGATTCAGATACATATTTAAAATTATTATTAGTATTAAACAAAGTAAATTTTTTTATCGAACAAAATAGTAAAATAACTATTGATAATACTTTTTTATCATCTATAATTTATTTTGATGCAAAAATATCATTTTATTATTTATTAGAAAACTATTTTAACAGTCTTATTTTCGATAAAATTATTCTTAAAGATGATTTTTTAAAAATTTATTTATATTTTGTTAAATTAAAAGATACAAAAGATATAATTTTGAATGAATATTTATTAAATTTAGTTAAATTAGATAAGCTTGACTATAATATAGTAAGTATACTAGAATTAATAGATAATTATGATTTAAAATTAATAACTGAAATAATTTATTTATTAATTAATGACCATAAAAATAATACTATTATAAAGGATATATTTAAAATAAATACAAAGTTAAAGTCAATAATACAAACACAAAACATACTTTTTAAAGTATTAGATAATAATAATGAAGAATTATTTTATTATTTAATTGGACTATTTGATAATATTGAATATGATGAACTTTTTAATAATTTATTAGATGAAGAATTAAATACATTGTATCACTATATATGTAAAAATAACATATGTTTGGGGTTTAAAATTAATAATAAAAATAGAAATAAAAAAGGATTTAAACCCTTGGATTTATGTAAAATTAGTAAAAAATTTTATAAATGAGTTCTGATGAAGAATTTACAACTATGGATAGTTTTTTAGAAGCAAAAGAAGAATCAAATGATACATTTATGTCTAACTTTAATGATGTTATTAAAGAAGACTATAAAAATACAAATATAAAATCTGAACATTTTTTTTATCAACCGCAAATTACTGATGAAAAATGTAGATTTAATATAGTTGGATATTATGAAAGTGGTAAACCAATGGTAAAAATATGTGAAATTCCTTTTAATAATGATAAGATATTATGCATTGCACATTTATATGATTCTGATAATATAAAAAATGTTACTGAAACAAAATATATAGAAATTATATCTTTAATTTTAAATAAAGAAAATTATGATATGAAAATAAGTTTAAGATTAGATATAACTGAAGAATTAATTGAACAAGGTAAACCAGTATATGCTGGAAAATATTGTACTTATTTTAAATATAAAAAATTAGATAAAAATATTGAAAAAAAACTACAAACACTCAAAAAATATCCAGGGTCTGGAAAGACTATTGAATTATTAGTTAAAGAATTATTAAATCCTCTTATTATAGACAATTATGAGTAAAAGTATAAGAATTTTCACTGACGGTTCATTTAAAAAATTAAAAAATAAAAAGACATTATGTGGTTATGGTATTTATTTTCCTGATGGAGAACTTGATAATGTGTCCCGACCATTTATTCATAAACCATTAACTAATCAACGTGCTGAATTATATGCAATATTAAAAAGTTTAAGAAATATAGAGAAAAATAAATTAAAATTAGATGAGATACATATTTATACTGATTCTGAATATTCTATTAAAAGTTTAACAGTATGGTATAAAACATGGGAAAAGAATGAATGGAAAAATTCAAAAAATGAAGCAGTAATGAATCAAGATATTATTCGTCCAATAATTAAATTGATAAAGAAATTTCCTGGAAATGTTAAATTTACTCATGTTAATTCACATACTGGGAAGCAAGATTTTGAATCATTGTCGAATGAGATGGCAGATAAATTAGCAAATGAAGGTGCATTTAAATCACTTTTAGAATAAGTTTTTAAATAATTTTATTTAAAATAAAAATTATATATATTATTTTATAGATAACGTATAAATGATAAATATTAAAATAAATTCAAATATAGAAAAGCTATATGATAAATATGAACTATACCTAAATAAACAAATAGGTAAGGGTAGTTATTCAACAGTTTATTTAGGAAAAGTGATTGAACCTAAAATAATAAATGAACATAAATTATTAAATGATATAGTAGCAATAAAAAAAATTAAGATAGATAATATTGATTCCAGAAGTTTTAAATTAATTAACGATGAAGTAAATATTATGCGAAAAATAATTAATTGCTCAAAATCTTGTCCAAATATTATTAAATGTTATGATATAATTGAAGAATATGATTATATTTATTTAATACTAGAATATTGCGAGGATGGTGATTTAGGACAAATTATTGGTAAACCAATAAAAGAAAATATTGTCAAATATTATTTTAGTCAACTTGTAAATGCATTATATTTTCTTTATGATAATAATATTATTCACCGTGATATAAAACCAAAAAATATTTTACTCAAAAACAATAAAAGAGATATTGTTTTATGTGATTTTGGTTTTGCCCGTGTTAAAAATACTATAAAAAAAATAACAACAATATGCGGCTCCCCGTTATATATGGCACCTGAATTATTAGAAGCAAAAGGGTATAGTGAAATAGTAGACGTATGGGCCATTGGAATGATATTATATGAAATGATATATGGTCAACATCCATATAATGAATGTAAAGATATCAATGATTTGAAAGAATTTTCCAAAAAAGATATTCAAATACCACCTGAAAATAATTTTAATAAAGATACATCATTAGACTGTATTGATTTAATGAAAAAAATGCTTAATAAAGAAGAATTATCAAGAATTAATTTAAAAACATTATTTAACCATCCATGGATTAAAGATACAATAAATGTTGACTTTGTTCCATTTAATAAAATTTATAAATTAAATGATGATAATGATAATGATGATGAAGAAAATGATTCTGATAACGAACATGTTAATAGAAAGAAATCATCATTTTCTGAATCAGAAGATTCTTTTAGTGAAAGTATAGATAATAATGGTGACGATGATATGATAATTGGTAATTTTGAAAAGTTTGAATTAGAGTCAAATAGTCCAAAACCATCACCAAAAATAGGGCATAAATATAGTCGAAGTATTAGTTTTAGAAATTAGGTTCGTTAATTTAAAAATTTATTAATATTAGATTATATTAATAAATGGATACGAAATTTAAAAAAAATATTGTACTTCAAAATAATTATATATGCAAATTTGGATATTTACAAAATAAATCAAATTATTCATCATATAAAAATCATTATAATGAAAACTATAATGTAGGAATTCCTATAAAATTTTGCGATGTATACATATTAAAAATACATCCTTTAATTATTGCTCAACAATTTGTTAATTGTAATTTAAATCCAGTTATTTTAAATATAGTTAATGAAACATATACTGAACATAATATTGAAAATTTAGAAGGAGTTTATGATGAAATATTAAATTTACGAACAAATTTTCAATGTATTTCTAGACACAATAATAATTTCCCACCAAAAGATAATGAAGTAATTTATACTCCTCAAGTAATTGTTATGAGAGATGAATCATTACAAGTACAACAAAATACTTATAAAGTTTCTTTTATTACAATGACAAATAAACCTAAAAAATACCAAATTTTGAAATATTTAGAAACTACAGATTCTGACGATGATGATGATGAAATTGATAGTGAAAATTCGTCATTAGACAGGAAATTAAAAAAAATATTATCAGTTGAGAGTTATTTAGAATTTAAATCTAAATTAGAATTAATATTTCAAACTGCACATTTTGGAGGAAATCAAGTATTAATTTTAAATGATTTAGGATGTGTTCACGATAATTTACCATTAGAAGATATAATTTATATAATTAATTCATGTATATTGAAATATGGTCATTTATTTAAAGAAATTATAATTGCATTAAATGGAAAAACCCAAGAAGAAAATTATGTATTTGACGAAATGGTTGAAAAAATAATTAAACCACAAGAATTAATAAATAACGAAGAAGATAAATTACAAGATAATTTATTAGCAAATATTATAATGGAAACAAAAAAGTTTAATTAAATATTATTTAGTTCAGTAATAATTTCAATATACTTACCATATTCTAATCTTTTATGAGTTGTTTTTTTATGGCTATTTAGTAATACACATAATTTGTGTGAATTAATTTTATTCTGTTCAGTATCTTGATCTGTATCTTCTAAATATTTTCGTGTAATATTTAAATCAGATAATTTTTTATGATAATCTTTACAAGTTTCACATAATTCCTCTTCATAGTATTCTTTATGATTATTCATTAAATATTCTGAATAATTGTTTTTAACTAAAAACTTAATTTTATACGGTAAAACAATAGCAGGATAAATTTTTCTATTAACACTTATTGATGTATTATTAACTGGATAATTAATAATCTTATTATTATTTAATTGCAAATAATAATATAATTCAGCAGGATTAATACCTAATTTAACATAATTATACATATAAAGCATATTATCACTTTTACAATTATGATAATCATTAAGACACCATACTAATCCTTCTAAATAATTTTCTATTTTCTCAAAATTTAATTGTGATAAACTTTTTATTTGACATTTATTTTTTCCTAATAATCTATATAAGATTTTTGCAAATAATTTATTATTAATTGTATATTTATTTTTATTATTTTTGACAAGAGAATCTTTTTTACAAATACTTTTATAAATAGGTATAATTTTTGTAATATTAACATAATTTACTTTAGGTATATAATCATTCCCCATTAAAAGCATTAACAAAGTAAAATCAAGATTAGAATATTCTGGACCTAAACATTTTATTAAAGTATTTAAATTAATTTCTTGATATATTTTTCCAGAATTTGCAATTGAAATTTGATTTTTATTTGTAGTAATACTTAATGCCATTATAACAACATCAGCATCATTACTTACTAAAATGTTTGTTTCTTTGGGATTTATATTTTTCTTCATGTGTTCAAATAATTTAAATTCAGATTCTCCTTTTTCAATATCCATTAAATTAAATATTTCTATAGATTTATACTTTTCATTTAATTCTAAAATATAATTTTCTAAAAGCTTAGGAAGATTATTCATAAAATCTGTTCCAGGAGTTAAAATAATTGGATTTATAAAATTATTAGTATTTTTAATATCTAAATTTTTGACCATATTAATTCTTCTTTCACGTTGTAATATCATTTTAGCAAATGAAGGAATTCCATCAGTTGAAAGTATTAGTTTTTTACGAGGAACTATGTGTTTTAAAATTTCATTAGTTAACCATTGAATTTTTTTAATAATATCTTTTTCATTTTTAGATTTATTAATTGATACGTGTAATATTGGATTTAAATCAATATATACATTATCATAAACTTTTCTTTCAATTTTTGAAAATATTGACGGATAATTTGTATTTAACCATTTATTAAAATTCGTTATACCCATTATATATTAATAATAATTATTATAAATTATTATTAAAATCAATTTTTATGAAAAACTAACAACTGGTCCAAATCCAGGATTTGGCATACCAATCATAAATGGCATATTATTCTTTTTCTTGGTATCGATATTTACATTTTTAGCATCAAAACCAGTTATTTTAAGTTTACCTAATTCGGCAATAACTTTTGATATATCAAATAATTCAGTTAAAGGAATTAAATCTGTTGGAGCAGTATCAGTATCATCATCAGTCAATCCTGCAGATTTTTTAGCTGATTGTAAATCTTTTTTAGCTTTTTGTAATCTTAAAATAGCTGTCTTTTGAACTTCATTAATATTACCACTTGCTAAAAGAGCATTAATTTCAGCTTCTGTTTTAGGTTTAAGTTCTGTTTCAAAATCCCAATTACCAAAACCTTTGATTTTAGCTTTATTTGTGTCAAATTCTTTACCAGCTAATGTAATTTCATTTTGTGCCTTTTTAACTTTATTATTTGCAATAATACCTTCATAAATTGGTTTAATTTTATCTTGTTCACCGCTAAGAGTAATTATATCATCTGAATCGGGAGAAGTGATTTCAATTTTGGCTTTTGATTCATTTGGATTGATTACAATACTTGGTCCAGGTACCATACCAACAGGTAATGATATGCCGTGTGGTGTAGGTAATGTAGGTAAATTGGGTTGAAACATTAATAATGATTGTTTAGGTTGGGCTTCACTGAAAGTCATTTTAACATCTGAATCAGGTTTAAGTACTTTTGGTGTTTTTGATGAAGTATCGACAGCTAAAAATACAGATGGATCTCTTGGATTTATTTTAGGTGGGATTACAACATTCATATTTGAATTAAGAGCACTAGATAAAGGAATTCCTACTTTTAATCCATCTTTACCTGTTGTCATATATGGTCCAGGAAGAGGACCACCCATAACAACACGTGATTGAAGAGGATTTACACCTGGGGCCATTAAACCAGTCATACTAGGAACAACAGGATATACAACTTCAAAACCGCCACCGGTTTGTTGATTATTATTACCAACTAACTTATATTTTTTCATTTCTATATTATATATAAACAAATTTTTTATTTTTTTTTAAATTCCGATTTTTTAATATTGTTCATAAATTTGCCTATTTTAGTATCATTTAAAAATATATTTTTCTTAGAATTTAAAAATATGGACATTTTATCTAAATTATAATTAAAAAACTTATATGTTTGAATAAAAGTAGAATAATCAAAAGTTGTTGAATAACATTCGAAAAAATAGTTTTTTATATTTTCCATATTTAAATTAGTTGGTAAATCTAACATATCTTTTATGTTTTCATAAGAACCTTTATTTAAAATTAATTCATATAAATATTCGAAAGTATAATTTGGTTTTTCTGAATAATCAGAACCCATTAAAATACATAATTCAACAAAAGTATTATAATTTAATTTAATTTTTTTTAATAATTTATCTAATTGTATTTCATATACTTCTTTTATTATATCTAATCTTGTATTTAAAAATACATTAATAATTATTTTTTTTGCTCCAAAAGTTAAAATATCATAATCATTAGATATAACTCCATCTATTAAATTATTTTTTGACATATATGCTAATTGTGAATCAGCTTCATACGGTGCATCTAAATATGGAACACCACAATAAGTTAAAAATTCCTTAACTGATTTTATTAAATTACTATCTAAATAAATACTATCTAATAATAGTTTTTTTCTTTTTTTTAATAATTCTTCTTTTGATAGAGTTTCATTATCTTCCCTTTTACAATCATTTATAAATGACTGAAATGGATCTACTTCATCTTCATCACTTTCTAATTCTTCTAATTCATCAATAATGTTTTCAAGTTCATTATATGCTTTTTCTCTTTCAAATCTTCTTTCATTTACTGTATTTCTTTTAATTTCTGGTACTTTTCCATCAAATATAAATATTAGTTTAATACCAAAACAATAAATATATGAAATAATATTTGTTAACTTAAAAAAGAACATTTCATAGTTATTAGTATCTTGAATATCATTATTACATAAAAAAATCATATTTTGCTCTAATAGTTTATATAATAAAAAATTTGCATCAATACCTAGTAATTTTCCAGAATAATCTCCTAGTTTTTTCCTTTCTATTATATCAGGACAATATTTTTCAACAAATTTAAAAAAGTTTCGAATTCCCATTTATAATAATATCTTTTTATAATTTTATCTATATTTTTAATAAAAAATTTGAAAATTTAAAATAACTGTAAAGCCCATAGTAAAAAGAAACTAAGTAAAAAATGGAACCCACACCGGTGTCACAGGGCCCCTCCCCCGTCCCACGGGACGAGGCGGGGGCCCCAGAGTTCTATAGCGCTTATCTTGCGCAAAGCGAATACATGCGCGGCGACACGCCAACGGGGTACTACGAAACTTACCCGTTCTGCGACTGCATCGAGGGCGACCGCCTCTGCCCCGACTGCGCTGCCGACAACCACTATTGCCCCGACGACTTAGAGGACACGCCGCCCGCTCGCGACTACTACTACCGCGGCAACTACGACGACGACGAGGACGACGACTACTACGATGGCGACTACGACGACGACGACGACGACTTTTCTCTCGACTAATTTCTTATGCTCCTTCCTATCTAATCTTTATTTATATCTTATGCTCCTTCCTATCTAAATAATATTTATTTATATTTTATGTTTCTTAAATTTATAATAAAAATTTGAAAATTTAAACCAACTGTAAAGCCCATAATAAAAAGAAACTAACTATAAAATGGCGACCAATAGTGTCCAATGGGGCCAACCGCTCGTCCACAGTGACGGGTGGGAAGCCCCCTCCCAGTGCGATGAAAGCGACAATGCCTTGCACGAAGACCATTTCAGTGACAATTTTGACGACGAAGCCGAAGAAGATTACATGAGTGAGGTTGATGATGACTTTTACCTCGACCAGTGCGATGACAACATGGACGAGGACGACTACGACGACTGGGCTTACTTTGAACGCGACTATGAATACGACTATCGCGAACATTCGGGTCTTTGCACAGGTTACAATGACGATTATAACGACGACGATTAGTTTCTTTATTTATGTTCTAAATCAAATAAATTTTTATATTTGGTGAAATATAATTATATTTATTAATATATAAATATAATTTATTATGAGTATAAATAAATCAAATTCTTTAGTAATTCTTGATTGGGATAATACACTCTTTCCATCTACTTGGGTTACGCAGAATTATATTAATTTAAATGATAATAATATGCGCAATAAATATTTAGATACTTTTTCCGAATTAGATAATTTAATTGCTACATTATTACAATTAATTTTAGAATATAGTAAAGTTATTATTATAACTAATGCTTTACCAATATGGGTAAAAATATCATCTAGCGTATTACCAAAAACAAGTTATTTATTAAAAAATATTAGAGTTATATCTGCGAGAAAAAATTTTCAACAAGTATCTTCAGATGGCACAGAATGGAAAAAACTTGCTTTTATTGCCGAAGTAGAAAAAGAATTAGACATTAAAAATAAACAAAATATAATTTCAATTGGTGATGCATCATATGAATATAATGCACTTATTAATTTATATAATAAAAATAGAATATTAAAATCAATGAAGTTTTTAGAAGAACCTACTCAAGATTTATTAAAAGACCAAATAGAATTATTAATTGATAATATAAAAAATATTATTACTTATAATAAACATCTAGACCTTGTTATTAGAAATATTTAATAACCTTCTATATTTTTTAATAATAAATATATTATCTAAAATCCGTAATTTACTGATTTCTTTATCTTTAATATATTTATTTTTAATATAACATATTTTTTTATTTTGTCTAAATACGTGTACATAATAATAGTTTAATATATACACCCATTCTGCTAATATTCTTTGATTATTTAATTTTGGAAATAATTTTGTTATTTCTTTAAACATTGTAAAATTATTGTATTGTGCTTTTATTGTTTCTGCATTAAAAACTGCAAAAGAAAAACAAGATACTAGACCATTATAATAATTAATTTTATCAAATAATATTTCTAGATTATTATAAAATTTTTTAATAAAATCTTTATCATTTTGTGTTTGTTCAATGCTTTTATAATAATTTTCATCCATTATATTATGAGTTCTCAATCTATTAATTAAACTAGAATAATTGCATTCAGATGGCATTGGACAACAAAACATTTGAACAGTAAAATTTCCTGTTTTAAATATATTTGATTTATCAGAATACCAATGAAACTCACTAGTATTTTTTATAAATAGTGGTTTATAATTATTGTTTAAAAATTTATTTGGTGCAATAATAATATTATAGACTGGAACATATGGATTTTCTTTAATAAATTTTATTAAGTGTTCTGGAAATAATTGTTGCCATTGATAACCAATATTTTTATTATAATCTACATGTGCTTCTTCTCCTGCAGCACCAATAGTAATATGAAGAAGAACTTTATTTGAAATATTATTAATTAATTCTTTAATATAGTTATTTAAGTTAATTAAATGATGATTATATATATCTCTTTCGTGATATCCAGAGAACGGAAATCCGGGATACATATAATATGGATTATTAAGATTTGCTGTCATTTTTAATATAATTTAAATAAATAGACTTATATATTTCAATTTTTTGACAAAAAAGTTGAAAAAAAAATAATATTGATGCAATTTAAAGCATAAATTATATATAATCTATATGTCGCATATCATGGATAACATTCAAGCAACTCAAGCAAATTCCCAAGATGATAGCAATATCATCGAGGAGGATAATCAAATCGAAGAGATTTTTGACGAAGAATACTTTGCTCAAAATCCTATCGAAAACAAGCAAGTTTCCAAAAAAATGGAACAAAATGATGTTTTGAAAAATCTGAAGTCAGGAGTTGATGATCTTAATACGAAGTTTGATACTGAAGATTGGGATCAAATCGAACTGCGTCTTTCTGATTTCGAACGTGAAGTTTTGAATTGTCTGGCAACCGGAGAAGATAGTGTACCACCAGAACATCCTGTTATTGGTGAACAACTCTATCTAACTGTTCGTGAAAAGTTTAAAGAATCACCTTATTGGCTCGTAGATGAACATCTTAAGAAAAAGAAGAAGAAGTCTGCTGACCAAAAGGATGAAAGTTCTGAAGAAGAACCAGTTGATAAGAAAAAGAAAGCAAAGGAACCAAAGTTGAAGAAGGCTGATTTAATCCGTCTTGAAAATACATTGAAGACTGTCAATAAATATGTTGACAGTATTCTTGAAAGTTTTAGCGAATCAACAATGAATTGTACTTATGGACTTTACACAAATAAGATTATTGAACTTCGTGGTATTACTTTTGCCTATATGGCCTGGTTTATTCTTCGCAGCAAATTTGCTCAAGAATATTCTACCAAGAAGTCTAAGCTTACAGAAGTCTATGAAATTATGTGTTCAATGGAACGTTTTATTAACACTTGTAGTTCATACTCTGGCAAGTCGCTTTCTAATTCAACAACCAAAGAAACAGTTTCAAGTACTCTTATTACTGATATGAAATATTGGCTTACTGAACTTAAAAAGGTTTTTCCTTTTGATGGTATTACAATTTATAATATCGCACCTAAGCTACTTATTCATAGTCAATACGATAATGTGATTCCTAACCGTAAAATTAAAATGCGGCCAAATCAACGTCAGTTGATGAATTCCATTTCAGCACATCCAGAAGGTCATCTTATCTTTTATAACGCAGCTATTGCTTCAGGTAAGACAACTTTGGCAAGTGTTGGTATTGCTTCTTATCTTGAGAAGCAACGCAAGTGTGGTAAGGTACGTGCAGATATGCAACTAATTTTCTGTTGCAATCTTACTTCTGTTCGTCGTCAAGTTGCAAGGAATTGCTGGAATGCTGGTATTAAGTTTGCAATTGCATCATCATTCTACAAGGATGGTGTATTGCATTATAAGCTTACTAATCATTGGGGAACAAAAGACAATGAACGTATTGTTATTATTGCCAGTCCTGATGTAACTGCTCTTCTCCTAGAAGAAGATTATACTCGCATTCAAGAAGATGCACAACGCCTTGATAAAGAACGAAATTTCTATTCTGGTAAGTATTGGCTCTTCCTTGATGAACCTACTGTTGGTGCTGATATTGAATCTTCCAGTTATCTTGAAGCAAATACAAAGGTATTCTTCTATATGCCTAAATGGACTGTTCTTTCTTCTGCAACTATGCCTACACCTGATAAGATTAAGGATATTATTTCTCATCACTGTGGTCGTTTTCCTGAAGTTTATGTTGATACACAAATCACAAAGGAAATTTCTATTGGTTGTGATGTAAAGACTTTTGAAAATGATATGGTTGTACCGCATATTGGTTGTAAGGTAAAGGAACAAATCTTGACTTGTATCACTAAGATCAATGAAGTTCCATTCCTTGGAAGGCTTTATACTCATCGTGTTGCTGAAAAACTTTGGTCAGATATGACATCTAATGGAATTACTGATATTACTAATATCAAAGAATACTTTGGCAATGTTGATAATCTAACATCTGATAACGTACGTATTGTTTGTATTGAAATGCTTAAGAAGCTTTCTGAACAATCAAATGATAAAATCAAGCGTATTTGTTCTTCTAATATTTCTGCTGAATTCCAAGAAGTTAAGCAATCAAAGAAGAAAGTTGAAGAAGATGATGATGGCTTTGAGTTCGAAGAAGAAGAACCAGAAGATAAAGTTATTAATCATGTCGATTTTAACAAATTAGGTACATCTGAAGCAGCGAAATATATGAATATGAATCTTGTTGTTTCTCTGGATCCACTTTATACTGCAAAGACATCATTTCAAAATCTTCTTGAAGATGTTGAAAAGTCTGGTATTGATATTACACGTCTGAGAAACTTTATTGCTGCTTACGAACGCAAGGTAGAAGACTATAAAAAGAATCGTGAATATCTTGAAAAGACTCTAATGAAAGCAAAGACTAAAGATGATAGTGAAAAGAAATCTGGAACACGTAAAGAACAACACTTATCTGAAGAAGCTAATAAGCGCGGTTGTGGTGAAGATGATGTTCCAATTCTTGAATTTCCCAAACAATTCCAAATTAATACATTGCCTCATTGGAGAAAATATGGTTCTCATTATCAAGTAAATTCTGCAAATATTCGTCCTGCAATGAATATTACAAATCTTCCAGTATCAGACTTTACTGTAGAAGACTGGGTTTCATTCTTACTATTTTGTGGTGTTGGAGTTTATTCTCCCTCACAAATCAAGGATCCAGTATATTTACGCGAAGTACTTAAACTAGCAGAAGAAGGTAAACTTGCTTATCTTGTATCAGATAGTTCTATCTGTTATGGTACCAACTACCCAATTAACCGGGTATTTATTTGCAAGGATTTTGCTGAAGTACATTCAATTAATACACTCTTCCAACTTATGGGAAGAGCTGGTCGTGCTGGTCAATCTTGGAAAGCAGAGATTTATATGGACAAGAGTACTGCAATGAAGATTATTGATTTTGTTCAAAACGTCAAGGATATTTCTGGTGATGTTGAAGCAGTAAATATGACAAATGCTTTTAATAAGTTGAAGATTAGTGCTATGAAAAAGGAAGAATACGCGCGTCTTAAAGAAGAAGAAGAAGAACGCAAGCTTATTGAAGAAGCTCTTAAAATTAAGCGCAAGGTTGAAGAAGCAGCACGTCTCAAGAAAATCCAAAAGGAAAAGGAAGCACTTACAAAGAGTGTAACTGTAAATACTCCACGAACAACAGTTGAAAAAGTAACTAATCCTACAGAGAAGAAAGTATTTAAGAAGGAAGAACCTGACAATTGGTCTAAACTTGGGGATTGGCGTCGCACAGATAAGCAACAGTCTGCTCCAACTCAAGAAAAGGAAAAGTATGTTGCTCCTTATAAACGCTCGCAACAAAATACTGGTTCTGATAATTGGTCTAAACTTGGTGAGGCAGCAGATAAACCAAAACCAGCAACTGAAAAGACTGATAAGTATGTTCCTCCTTGGAAACGTCAACAAGCAAGTTCAAGTTAATTAATTTTTTGTTTATAAATCACATAAGAGATTAAAAATATATATTTAATAATTAAATGTTTAAATATAATACCAAAGAAGAAAAAATGTTACCATTATCAGAAGAAGAATTAAATGCACTTAAACCCTTATATATAAATAGAATTTGTCCAAAAAAATGTCATACATCCGAAAAAAGAATTTGGTTTATTCCTGATGTGTTAGTTGACAGTGGTTCTTATGAATACACTTGCTGTATTAATTGTTATTATAATAAATCAGATATGAATTTATTAGATGGTAAATATTCAAGAGAAAATCTCGTACCATTATTATGTTCAAGTATAAATATGAATTGCGATGAATCTTATGATAATAATTTAGTATCTGAAAAATTACATGAAAAAATAGAATTTTCTATTTATCAAACTAGTCCAAATAATACTTTTCTAAAATTAGAAAAAAATGGAATTGATAATTATAATATTTATTGTGATGATTTAAATGGAAGATTTTCTTTTGTATTAACTAAATCTGTTAAAGATGAAAAAAATGATTCAGTATTATTGGCAAAAATATCACTAGAAAATGAACTATCAAATAATAGTTCATCTGTATTATTTACAAAAAGTTTTCCTTTTTCAAATGAATTAACTTTATCATTAGATAAATTAACAGATATTAAAGAAACTCATGGAAAAAAAATATTATTACATAAACCATTAACATATAATTTTTATAATTCTAATATTAATACTTTTTATTTAGAATATTCCTTAAAAGAAGATTTAACAACTGTTTATAAATTAAAAATTAATTTTATTTACACAAAAAACAAATATGTAAACAATTATAATAATTATTATAAAGATAGTGAATTATCAATATAAGTTTGCATTTCATCCGATATTAAGAATGCGCCGTGTATTTTATTTTTAAAAATCTTTAAGTTTGCTTTATGATGTAAATCATTTGTTTCTATAAAATACTTATAATATTCTGTTGGTATTTTATTATCTTTTTCTACAAGTATAACATGAGTCTCAATATCACTATTAAAAAAATAACAACAATTTAAATTATTTATATTTCTATTAATATAATATTGGACGTACAAGTCCTTGTGTAAAAATGGAACACATAAAACATCACTATAACTATAATTATTAAATAATTTAGTTAAGTCATATGATTCACAATGAAGTAAAAATATATAAAATGGCAAGAATGGTGATTCAACAAAGAATATTTTTTTTATTAAGTCCATATTTTTAGTTTCATAGTTTGTAAATTGGTAATAAAATTTAGTACATGATAATCCTCCTAAGCTATGTGATAATAAATTAATTTGTTGATTAGGAATTTTATCTTCTAAAAATTTTATTAAAATATCGTTATAATATTCTAAGTTATAAATTCTATCACATTCGTAATAATAATTCCAAGATACTCCTGGAATTTCTGGAATTATTAAATTATATTTATCTTTATACTTAATAATAAATTTTATTAGAGAAAAGGCTCCACCGACAGAACAATGAAATAAAACAAGATTTTTTTTATTTTTATCAAAGTCTGGATAATATATTAAATAATTCCCATTTTTATATGTATTAAAATGATATAACATCCATAAATGAAATGGAAATTTAATACTAATTTTTAGTAATTTTAAAAAATATGGTTGATACCAGTAATTAAAATTACTTTTTGTTACTTTTAGAAATTCCTGATATTTATAATCATTAATAAATTTATGACTTAGATTATTTTCTATTAAATTTATTAATTGTATTATATTGTTATTTTCTTCTAAATTTAAAATTTCTCTATGATATATTTTATATGATAATGCACTATACAGATTATTGTAAGTAATTTCTTTGTAACTAATTTTATCATAAAATAATTGTTCAATTGATTTTTCGAGATTGTAATTTGACTTGATGTAATTATCTAAGAGTATTTTTTGATTTCTACACAAAATTTTATCTTGATTGGTGTCAAATATTAAAAAATCATTATTGTTATACTTTGTTATATTTTTATAATTTTTATAGTTTCTGTATTCTAAATATCCATATGCGCATATAGAAATAATAACTCCAAATAATAAAATCAATCTCTAATTAAATTTTAGATATAAAAAATTTAATTTAATGGGTGAAAAAAAATATTAATATATTATATATATTAATATAATGGAACCTGGAAGTTATTTAAATATAAGTATAGCTGCTTGCTTATTAGTTGCAATATTAACTTTAGTTATTACCTATGTTGTTCATAAAGATGAATTACACGGTTCATTTAAAGGTGGATATTGGTTTGGTTTAATATGCGTATGCCTTGCCATTATTGGATTAGTTATCAAAATTTCAACTCAATGTGAGTGTGCTGATAACTATTAAAAATCGATTATATTCTAGATATAATCTAAAATAAATTAATAAAATTAATTTATATTATCTCCTTATAATATATATTATATATTATTTTTTTAAGTAGTTTTAAAAATTGATTTTTTTATTATAAATATCCTTATACTTATAATAAAAATGCTAAAAAGAAAAAGGACTTATTGTATGGAAGAACAAACTTATAATAAAAAAACAAAAATTCAAAAACAAATGATTGATGGTATTATAAATTTTGATAAAAAAGAACTTCATTCGATTTATATAAAAAATATTAATATGAATACAAAGGTAAAAGAATATGATGTTAATATTTATACAGAAAACGGAAAAATAAAATTTATTTGTAGTTGTTCTGGTGATATAACTGTCAATTATAATAATTGTTATTGTAAACATATTGCATTATCAATCAAAGAACTTATTAAAGAATATTTGAAAGAAAATGAAAAGTTTTTTAAAGATAAGGAATTACATAATATATTTAAAGAAAATATTGATTTTTTAACTTCTAATATTAAAAGTATTAATATAAAAAATGAAAGTACCATTCCCGAATACTGAAAAAACATCTTTTGACCCTAGTTATAGATATCAAAGAGATACTTTAGTTATAGATAAAAGTGGACAATTTTATGTACTTAAAAATATTGTTGCAATTGCCAAAGATTTAAATATTAAAATTGAGGATTTAATTAAGTATATGCAAAAGAAAATTGGTCAGTCTATTACTTTTGATAAAGCTTCTAATTCATATAAAGTTAAAAACTTATCTAATGACTCTGATAAATATATTGAACAATATATTTGTGAAACACTTGTTTGTAATAAATGTCAATTACCAGAAATGAAAGATACTAAAATATGTGCAGCTTGTGGTAATAAAAAATAAAACCGATTAATAAATTTTTTTTATTGTTATAAAATATAATGATTATAATTTTAATATTAATATTATTATTCATATTTGGATATGTTTATTATAATTACTATTTTGAGCAATTTGTACCATTAGAAGTTTTGACAGATTATAAACAAATACAACAAAATATTGTCCTTATGAAAAAATTTATTGATTTTACCAACAAATATAATCTCGAATATTGGGCTATAGGAGGCACTTTATTGGGAGCTGTTAGAGATAAAGCAATGATAGTATGGGATGATGACTTAGATGTATCAATGAAAAAAGAAGAAGTAGATAAATTATTAAAATTGCGCGATGTTTTAAATAAAGATTACGATTTAGGTATATCTGAATGGTTTGGTGGATATAAAATATTTGAAAACAAGGGAATTGATGTTGATAATTTTAAATATCCTTTTATTGATGTATTTCCTATGATTACTGATGAAAATAATAACTATATTTATGAATCAGAAAGATGTAGACAATTATGGCCTGATATTTATTATAGAAATATGTTATATCCATTAAAAAAATACCAATTTGAAGATTTAGAAATATGGGGACCAAATCAAGCAGAAGCTTTTTTAGATAAATTTTATAAAGATTGGCGCATTAAAGGTTCTCGTGCAGGCGATCATTCAAAACAAAAAGTAATTCAAAAACAAGATTTTCCTATAGATTATGACCTATCTAAAAAACCATATTTATGGTTATATTGGGATAATATAGATGGTAATCAAACACCAGCATATATTGATTTATGTTATGATACTGTTGTAAAAAATTGTTCCAATTCATTTAATATTGTACGTTTAAATAAAGATAATATTAAAAAATATTTGCCAGAACTTAATGAATATGGTAAATATTTAGAAAAATTAATGATAGCTCACAAAGTGGACTTATATAGAATTATGTTATTATATAAATATGGTGGATTATATCTTGATTCAGATATGATTGTATTAAGGGACCCTGTTGAAATTATGGACAAATTGAAAAAGTATGATTACGTTGGTTTTGGTTGCACGGGTTCAAAATGTACATACGGATATAAAAGACCATCTAATTGGGCAATGGCTTCTAGACCTACATCTGTTTTAATGGGTAATGTTCTTAATAATTTACTCAATAAAGTGACTCAAAAATATAAAGAAAATAATTATAATACTCAATATCATGAATTAGGAAAAGAAGTTATATGGAGTGAAATTAATAAATTAGCTGATACACAAAACTATGAATATTTTCATTATCCAAATAAAGTAGATGGTTCTCGTGATAAATATGGAAATTGGATATATAATAATATAATATTTTCCGATACCAATATTGATTATGATGATGAAAATAATATGATGTTTTTTACAACATATAATTCTGGTGTATCTGATGATATAAAAAAAATGTCGAGAGAAGAATTATTAAATTTAAATTGCAATTATACTAAATTTTTAAAAAAAGGTCTCAAGTTATAATATATATGAAACAAATAGTAAAATCACCATATATAATATTAGAAAAATATTTAAATTTAGTTGATAATGATATATCATATAATTATATTATTGAAATATTTAACTTATTAACAAAAATTTATACAGATAAGTTTTTAGACATATATGATATTTTACAGCTAAAATCCGATTTAGACTTAGTAATAGAAAATTTAGAATCCAGTTTATATAAACCAAATGAAAATTACAATTTCAATACACCTAAAAAAGTATATAATTTTAGAATTAATTTAATAAGTGAATTAATTAATTTTTTTGTTTTATAAATAATATAATAAATATGAAAAAATCTATAGAAATCTATTTACATATGGTTTGTGTAATTTTACTCTTAATAGGTGGATTAAATTGGGGTCTTATTGGTTCATTTAATCTTAATTTAGTTCAATTAATTAATGAAAAAACATTTAATTCTCCTCTTTTTGAAAACTCTGTTTATATTATTGTTGGTTTATGTGCTCTTTATTTAGGTTCAAATAGAAACTTTTATTTACCCTTTTTAGGAGATACTGTTTTAGCTCCATCAACACTTGCTTTATCTGAAGGTAGAACTGATGCTAATATTGAAGTTGAAGTAGATGCCAAAGGTGCTGATTTAGTAATGTACTGGGCTGCTGAACCATCCGCAAGTCAAGAACAAGATGGAACTAAATTTGCATATGATGCATATGATAAATTTACTAATGCCGGAGTTGTTCCTGTTGTAAATAATAAAGCAAAATTAAAAGTTAAATGCCCACAAAAATATTGGGTTAATAAATGGGGTATAAAAAAAACTACATTAGAAAACCACGTTCATTATAGATTAATTTTTCCAAATGGTTGGGCTTCAGAAGTTATGACTCGACAACTTGATTGTTAGATGAATTTACAAAATTATTAACTTGCTGTAAAATATTAGTCCATTGATTATCTTCTTCGTTATTTATAATTAGAACAGGAGTTTTGGTCCAATTATAAATCCAATTATTATGTCTATCGTGTAATTCTTTTAAATAATCAATAGGAATACTATCTTCTTCTAAACGGTGTCTTGATTTAATTCTTTCTAGACATTTTTCTGGAGAAGTTTGAACATATATAATGCCATCAGGAGTTGGATTAAATTTTTCTTCTAGCCAATCAAACCAAGTATTATAACAATTTTTTTCAAGCTTATTCATTTTTCCTGATTCAATACATGAAATTCCAAATACAAATTTATCTGTCCAAATAGACCTTTCTGAAAATCTAATATCTTTTTCTTGGGGTTTATCTAGGGATTGCAAGCGTGTTTTAAATACCATTGTTTGAAATAAATATGCATATCTTTGTGGATCTTCATAAAATAACCCTAATAAATTTTTATTATCATCGCCGGTAATACTTAGCCATACATCAACAGGTTCTTCTATTACTTCATAAATATTTTTTTCTTTGAGTTTATTAATTAATGTTGTTTTTCCGGAACCAATATTTCCCTCAATAATAAACCATTTTTTGTCAGCCATTTGAATAATTTAATAGTTATTATTATTATTTATATCAATTTTTTTCAGTCAGTCTATAAAAAAAAATATATAATAAATATAATGGAGACCGTAGATTTCCTTTCTTTGAGTAAAAATTTGCAAAAACTTGACTCTCTTCAAAAAAACCTGATTAAGAACTATTATTATGGTATATATGATAGGGATACTTATTTTGTTTTAATGAAGAAACTTAAAAGTGTTAACGAAGAATATAACAGTTTAAAATTTTCTGAAAATTATAACATTGTAAAACAAACTAATTTTAATAAAAAATTACAGAATTTATCAATGGAAATTGGTTTTAGTTCTGTTTATGACATTATTGATGAAAATTATAGTGAATTATTTAGAAAAACATATCAAACTATTGAAGATAATAATGATATTAATTTTTATAATACTCATTTTAATTGTCTTTCATATAAAATTTATAATAAAGAAGCAAAAGAATATAATGACTGTTATAAAGTTAATAAAAAAATTTTTGTCAGATTGGATAATTCTATTAGATACAAAAGATCACTAATGGAAAGACTTAATTGTGCGGAAATTGTTATACATATATTAACAAGTACCCGTGATGAGTTTTTGATCATTTATGGATATTTTGATTTTAATAATTTATCCACATATCAAACTAATTTTACTTTAGGTATAAAGGTTCTTGAAATTCATAAATCATTAATTGAAAAGACAAATAGTAACAAATTTAAATTAAATTATTTTAGTATAATGAGTATGAGAACACTTTTAATAGAAAAAGAAGAAAAAATATTTGCAGAAATAGATCATATGTTTTCAGAATATGAAAGAATTAAAAACAAAACAAGTTCACAAAAAGTAAAAGATTTTCTTAATGGTTCTTTAATTTCACAAAGAGATACCCTTAATTGTTTATTATGTTCTGATAATGAAGATGATATTATATTAGCAAATTTATTATTTGATGGAATAAATAAAACTACAGAATTAACAAGAGCAAATCCTAATGCAGATGAATTATTTAAATCATTGCATTTTAATATTCAGGAAAAACTTAAGGATGCTTACAAAACTTATGAAAATATTAAAAAGAAAATTACTGAAGATAGTGAGAGTGATATTCCATATGATAAAAGAATTATAATGTTAAATGCATCTGATTCTATTAAAAAAAAGGCATTTGCTAAATTTAAAGAAATAGATGGCACACGTGAATCTGGAGCAAAGGCACAATTATTTCTAGATGGATTACTTAAAATTCCTTTTGGAACTTTTAAAACAGAACCAATTTTTAATAAAAAAGAAAAATATCTTTCAGATTTAAAAATAAAAATGAAAACAGTAACAGAATTACATAAAAAAATAAAAACAAATTCTAATATTCCAGTTGGATATGATTTCATTTCTGCATTAATTTCAAAGTATCAAGAATATGATAAAATCACTTATGATTCACAAATAGAAGAATTTTTAAAATATGTTTTTGTTTGTTTTTTAAATATTACTGAAGTTATTCAAACTGCTGAAAATAATTTTGACAAAGCAACAAAATGTATTTATAATACCATTTCTGATAATCTTAATTCACTTGTCATAAATTGGGAATGTTTTATTAAAGATAAGACTGACTATTTAAATGATGTTGATAATATATTAAATAGCGCTGTTTATGGTCATAAACATACTAAACAAGAATTAAAACGTTTAATAGGTCAATGGATTAATGGCAAAGTTGAAGGAAACGTAATTGGATTATGCGGACCTCCTGGTATTGGTAAAACATCTTTTGCTAAAAGGGGATTATCAAAATGTCTTAAAGATGAAAATGGTAACCCACGTCCTTTTGCTTTTTTGCCAATAGGTGGAGCAACAAATGGTAGTTTTCTTGAAGGTCATGGATATACTTACCTTGGTTCAACTTGGGGTAAAATAGCAGATATCTTAATGGAAACTAAATGTATGAATCCAATTATATTTATCGATGAACTTGATAAAGTATCTAATACCGAACATGGGAGGGAAATAATTGGTATCTTAACACATATAACTGATCCTACACAAAATAATGAATATTATGATAAATTTTTTCAAGGTATTCCTATTGATTTATCAAAAGTACTTTTTGTATTTTCTTATAATGATAGAAGTTTAGTTGATAGAATTCTTAGAGACAGAATACACGAAATTAATATTAAGGCTTTATCAAAAGAAGAAAAATTACATATAACTAAATTATATACTTTACCTGAATTATATGAAAATATTGGATTTAATAAAAATGATATTATGTGGAATGATGGTATTATAGAAAATCTAATTGATGAATATACATATGAAGCAGGTATTAGAAAATTAAATGAATTATTAAATGAAATTCTAAGAGAAATTAATTTAGAAAGAATTAAATCTCCCGAAATATTACCTAAAATAATTACAAGAGAATTTGTTGAAGATTTATTAAAAGATAAACCTAAATCAAGACCACAACATATTCATACTGAACCTAAATGTGGTTTAGTTAATGGTTTATACGCAAGTGCATCTGGCCTTGGTGGTTTAACACCAATTGAAGTTGTTAAATGTTTTTCTGATGCAAAATTACATTTAGAATTAACTGGTTCACAAGGTGATGTTATGAAAGAATCAATGAAAGTTGCTAAAACACTTGCTTGGAATTTAATTCCAAATAATATTAAAAAAGAAATCCGTGAAGATATGGAATTAAATGGTAATTTTGGATTACATATACATTGCCCAGATGGAGCTACACCAAAAGATGGTCCATCTGCAGGTGGTGCTATAACAGTTGGCATAGTTTCAAGATTATGTAATGTACGTGTTAAAAATAATGTTTGCTTAACTGGAGAAATTAATTTACACGGTAAATTTACAGCAATTGGCGGCCTTGATGCAAAATTAAAAGGTGCCGAAAAAGCTGGTTGTACAATCGCAATTATACCTAAAGAAAATGAAGAAGATTATAAGAATATAATTAGAGATTATAAACTCAATCTTGATGTTAAAATTGTTGATAATATTCATGATGTATTAAAATATGCATTACTTGAAGAAGATATTAACAATCTCAAAATATTTTTTAATCAAATATAATTTTTTAATATAAATATATAAATTTATATATATATATAATGGCAGATTATAATGATAATTCTAAATTAAAATCATTTTTATCTAATACTAACATTTTAGAAAACACTAATCCACAAAATTCTCCAATAATGGCAGAAATTTTTGATATGAGACATCATAACACTGATAGAAGAATTTTTTTTAATAATAAAAGAAATTTAATGAGATTTCCAATAATTCCAAAACAAGTAATTAATGGAGTAGAAGTAGATATGGGATTACAAGAAAGTTTATGTAAAAAAATTTTTGCTGATATTATGACTAATTTTATTTCATCTGAACATTCATTTACAGATACAAATCAACAAAATATTGCACGTTTCCAATTACTTGTAAATAAAACATTCACTACAGCAATTGCTAATTACAGAAATACATTAAAAAATTCAACACATCCAACTATAAGAGAAAATGATCTTTTATTTATTTATAAAGGCGGTACTACAATGAAATTATTATTTGATAAATACGATGTATTATTTAGAAATTTACATACTTTCCGTGAATTAAAAAATTTTTTTGCTAGAAGTGATTCAGATTATTCTATTTTTATAAATCCTGCTTTAGAAAATTTTGAAAATATCTATATTACAATTAATAAAATATCAACTTGTTGTCTTTTTTTTATAAAAGAACAAATAATACAACATCCTGATTTTTTTGTTCCTCTTGGCACAATTACTCCACAAAATATAATAGATAAAATTGAAAAAATGAATATTGAATTAAATAGAATGAAAGCTAATCCTGTAAATACTCCATATTGTGATAAAATTAGAAATATTGATCAATTTATTGGTATAGGATATTTTAATAAAAATGAATTTATAGAAGAAATACCACCTTTAAATGAAGATACCGTTGATACAACTTTTTCAAATAATACTCTTGAATCTGCAAAAGTTACTAATTTTATTGCAAATGGACATATCGACACAAGAAGAAATGATTTTTTTATGACTTACGATGATAGAAATTTTGAACAAAAAGTATTAGGTACTTTATCTACTCCAGAAAATGATATTTATTTATCATTAAATGAAGCAAATGAATATCCTGGAAATGGAGGTGCATTAACTGCTTTTTGTTTGCACAGACTTAAAATTAATTTTGTAGCTTATTATAAAACTATTCCTGATGAACACGGTGTAGTTAAATATGGCTATTTTAGTTGTCCATCTGAATTAGTAGATGTATCTATTATGAAATCAGTTTCAAATGATTTACAATTAATATACAGAAATATTGATTATGAATTTACAAATTATAATTATCATCTTAAAAAAGGTTTAACACCAAATAATGAATTAAAAATTATCTTCAAAAGTTATAGTATTTATGGTCATATTTCCGATTTATGTTTAGTATTATTTGTTCAAAATGACAGACCTTGGCAAAATTCCAAATATGCAAAAAGAATAAATAGACTTTTATATTTCTTAGTACTTGAAATAATTAGTATTGGTAAAAAAGCAACTATTTTAAATGCTATTACTTTGTTTAATAGAATTATTAATGATGCAATTAGTTTAAATACATTTACAGACGAACTTCAAACAGAAACATATAATGATATAACAACTATTGATATACCTAAATTACGTAGATTATTTGTATCAGCACAAAATGAGTTTCATGATAGACGTATTAATCCATTAAATATACATTTTGCTGCAATTAAATTTTTAGATTATTATTTAGCATTAATACAAAAAATTAACTTAAATGATGCAGCTGAAATGAGAGCATTTACTGATTTCAATAAACTTATTAATGGATTTATTAAAACAATTTTAGAAACTATTCATAAAATGAAACAGTTTTCTGATGAATATTTTGGTTCAATTGCTACATCACCAGATGGTTCTCTTAGATTATCTAACTTGGGTGGCGGCAATGATGATGAATATAAAGAAAAATATCTTAAATATAAAGCAAAATACCTAAGACTTAAACATTCTTCTTAAATTATTAATATAATTTTTAATATAATTTTTAATATAAATTATATTATAATAATATATATATAATGGCTGATTATAGTAATAATCAAGGATTAAAAAATTTTTTAACTTCTGAAAGAATATTAGAAGAAACTAATTATAATAATCAAACAAATAAGGCAATCATAAAACAAATATTTGATATGAGAAACCATCAAACAGATAGAAGAATTTTCTATAATAACAAAAGCGGTCTTTTTAGATTTCCAATAATTCCAAAACAAGTAATTAATGGTGTTGAAGTTGATATGGGATTACAAGAAAGTTTATGTAAAAAAGTTTTTGCCGATTTAATGACTAGTTTTATTTCATCTGAAAAAAGTTTTAGAGATGAAAAACAAACAAATATTGCAAGATTTCAATTTCTTGTCAATAATACATTTAATACTGCTCTCGATAGTTATAGAAATCAACTTAGAACAACAACACATCCAAATATTCAAGAAACTGATCTTTTATTTGTTTATAAAGGAGGTACAACAATGAAATTATTTTTTGATAAATATCAAACAATATTTACTAATTTAGATAGTTTTAAAGAAATACAAAAAAATTTTTCTAGAAGTGATTCTGATTACTCTATTTTTATTAATCCTAAATTAGAAAATTTTGATAATATTTATATTACAGTTAATAAAATATCAACTTGTTGTCTTCTTTTTATTAAACAACAAATAATTAATCATCCTGATTTCTTTGTACCTATTAATACAATTACAAAAAATGATATGTTATCAAAATTAGAATCAATGAATAAAGAATTAAATAATATGAAAGAAAAACCACAAAATAGTCCCTATTGTGATGATATTCGCACTATAGATTCTTTTATTGGTATTGGTTATTTAGATAAACATTTATTCAATGAATCAATTGATGTTGAATTAAATGATGAAAACATTGATACTACTTTTTCAAAAAATAATTTTGATTCACTTAAAATAACTGATTTTAAAACAAATAAACAAATAGATATTAGAAGAAATGATTTTTTTATGACATATGAAGATGGTAATTTTGAACAAAAAATATTAGGTACCTTAAATACAGATCCTAATATTATTTATTTATCACTTAATGAAACTAATGAATATATGGGCTTTGGTGGGTTAACTGCATTTTGTTTACATAGATTAAAAATAAATTTTGTTGCTTATTATAAAACTATTGCTGATAAAAATGGAAATGTTAAATACGGATTTTTAAGTTGCCCATCTGAATTAGTTGATGTATCTATCATGAAAGGAATATCAAATGATTTAGAACAAGTTTATAAGCACGTTGAATATGAATTTACAAATTTTTCATATAATCTCGGAAATAATGGTTTTGGTAACTCTTTAGAAGTTAGATTTAAGAGTTATAGTATTTATGGTCATATTTCTGATTTATGTTTAGTATTATTTGTTCAAAATAATAAACCATGGGATAATACAAAATATGTCAAAAGATTAAACCGTTTATTATACTTTTTAATACTTGAATTAATTAATACTACAAGTGATAAAACCATTATAGATATACTTGATTTATTTAAAAAAATTGTTAGAAATTCTATTTATTCTACATTACCAATGTATAAAGATACAAAGAAACAACTTATTGATGAAAATTTACTTCAATATGTACCACAATTACACAATAAAATGTCAAAAACTGTAATAATTAAAGAAAATGTTGGATTATATAAATTTATTGATTTTTATTTAGAATTATTATTAAAAGTTAATTTTGACGATGATAATGAAATTAAAAATTTTACTGTATTTAATGAAAATATTTTTAAATTTCTTAAAGAAGTTAATGATAATATTATAACAATTAAATGTTCAAATAATAACTTTGAAGGAAATCCTACTATACCTGATGGTTTAATTACTTTAAACGCATTGGGTGGTAATGATGATTTATATAAACAAAAATATTTTAAATACAAATCTAAATATTTAAAACTTAAAAATTCACTTTAATGAATTAAGTAATAATTTCTTAAAATCTAAATAAGGAGGATTAGGACAATATAATTTTTTATAAATAAAATCTTTTGATTCTGGATTTAATTCTCTTTTATTTGTATCTTTTTTATTGTATTCACAACTGTCTATGAATACAAACTTTTTTTTAGGATTATCTAATATTTGTCCTTTAATTAATATTAAATCTATTGTACTTAATGAATCCGCTATTTTATGTTCAAAAAATATTGGAATAAGAGACCCAATATCTGACCATTTATAAAATACTCTATATAATTCATTTGCTTTTTTAATTGTTTCGGGATCTAATATATCTTTATATGGATTTATTATATATGAATTATATCTAATAATTTTAAATCCAGTTAATAATTCAATTTCAGAAATTTTATTATATGCTACTTTCGATAAATATGGTATAATTAAATGTAGATTAATTAATTTATCTTGAACTGGTTCATAAATTGTATTTTTTGTTTCTGATTTAACTATATATCCTTTAGTATCATTATAAAGAAATTCTGTTGATGCTACTGTAATAACTCTATTAAACATTTGGTCACCTGAATATGAACAATCATCTACTAATAAAAAGTCAGTTATTTTTGGATAATATAAACGTACAGCTGTATTTAAATTTAAAATTATATCATATGGTTTTACTTTAAGATATTTCCAACATAATAAAAATACCCAAAAATTAGATTTAAATAAATTAAAGTCTGTTGAACTACCACCTGAATCGTCTCCTACTCCTAATACAAATACATATTTTTTAATAGAATGAGTTTTTAAATAAGTATTAAAATTATTAACTTGTTTTTTTAATTCATTATAAAATTTAGAAAAAGATACAGATACAACATTTTCTAATAATTTACGAATTATTTCTTTATTTTCTTTTTTATAAAGATCAATATATTTTTTTAATTTATTTGAATTAATAGATGCTTTATCTTTTGGCACTAAATGACTTTTTAATATATTATATATTTGTGTAAAATCATCAATTCTATCATCTCTATATTTTTTACTATGATGTTTTACAAAAAGGTCTTTATTTAAAAATATATTATTCATATATATTTATTATAATAAAAAAAATTATGCACAAATTTTTTTAGCGGGCGGTTCGACTTCTTCGTTAATTGTCGGTTGAATTTCATCAGTTGATAGACGCCGATAATTAATAATGTTAAAAATTTTATGAGAATAGTTCTTAATATATTTATCTTCATTGTTATAGTAATTCTTAATTATAACTTTGCGCGGAGCATTGGGGCAAATAAGAGCCTCATTATTAATAATTCGTTGCGGAGATGACATATTGGAGATTTTTATATATAATAAATTTAAATATATCTAATTTTTTTTTCAATTTTTTTATATATATAAATGACATTAAATCAAATATCTAGTACAATTTATTCTGGTTTTTTACCTTTTTATTTATTAGATAGTTCTGGTAATTATATATTGGATTCTTCTAATAATAGAATTATTGATTATTCTATGACAAATACAATATATATAAATAATCAAATTAATGCTGCTATTAATAATTTACCAGCTGGTGCTACATATTTAAATCATACATTGATACCTGCTGAATTAACAACACCTCCAATTATATTATTATTAACTATATTTTATAATATATAGTTATATTAATATAAAATGACTGATTTTGAATCAATGGATATTCTGATGATGGATATCATATTAAAAAAAAAATTACAACCTCATTTTGAGTTTGATACTACAAAAATATTAAATAATTTAGATTATAAAATCTTTAATAATTATAACGTAGAAGAAAGAAATATATTAAATAAAGAAGATGGTGTTATTTTTAGTGAAAGTTCAGATGAAACAGAAAAAAAAAGACAATTTACTTTAATGCAATGTAAAAAAAGATTTTTAGATTTGATGACATCTATGGTTGCCAAAGAAGTATGTTTTACTGATAAAAACCAAACTTTTGTTGCTAAATTCCAATTATTAGTTAATACTGTTTATAATACCAATTTAACTAATTATATTAATTACAGAAGGAAACAAGGGGCTAAATTAAATGATAATGATATTTTATTTTTATATAAAGGTGGTACAACTATGAAAATATTATATGATAAATACAAAAAAATTTTATTAAATAAAGGCTTTAATGAATTTTTTAATGATCTTCCTAAAGAATTTGAAAGAAGTGATTCTGATTATACTATTTTAATTAATCCATCTATTCAAAGAAAGAAAAATAATATATCATTTGAAAGAGTTTACTATGATATTAATGTAATATCTTATCACTGTTTAGATATATTAAGAAATTATTTTAACTTTTTCCCTAATTTCTTTGTACCTTTAAATTTAATTACAGATGATATTATTTTAAATAAATTAACTGAAATGAATACTGTTTTAGATAAAATTAAAAGAGAAAATCCTGAATGTACAAATGTTGCAAATATTAATAGATTTATCGGCATTTCTTATTTAAATAAAGATGTCTTTGTAGAAACTGAAAATTTACCAACAGAACTAGATACAACATTTTTAGCATCTAATGATGCTATTACTTCACCAAGATATCAAGACTTTTTAAGAAACCATAAAACACCTACACAAGTTCCTGATTTTATTATGAGTTTAACAAACACAAATAATAAATATTACAAAAAAATTAATCCTGATAAAAAAGATAATATTTATTTATCTATGAATGAATCAAATGAATATAATAATAATGGTGTTTTGGCATATTTTTCATTACACAGATTAAAAATTAACTTTGTTGCATATTATATCAGCAATGATAATAAAATTGGATTCTTTGATTGTCCTTCTGAATTAATAGATGTTTCTATATTAAAAAAACAAGCAACTGGATTACCTTTATTTTATAGTCATGCTGATAAAGAATTTAAAGTTTATAAATATGAAAATCCAAAATTAGAATTCCAATTTAAAAGTTATTCAATTTATGGTCATATTAATGATTTAATATTTACATTATTTGATGTTTCTAAATATCCTTGGGATGATGCTAAATATAAAAAAAGAATTCGCAGATTAATGTTTTTCATTGTTATGGAAATTATTATTAATGTTAAAAATGAAACTCAAATGAAAAACTTATTAATTTTAATAAAATCTCTTATAAATGATGGAACTAATTTAAATAAGAATAATAATACTTATCTTAGAAGACTAAATACAAGTATTATTAACAGATTATATACTATTAAATTATCTGATAATGTTCATTTTGCTTGCATTGGATTTTTTGAAAGATTAGTCAAATTAATGAATCCATTTTATTTAGGGGAAAATGGTCCTCAATTTAATAAATTTATGTTAGATATTAAATCACTCCTTGATTTACTTGATGTAGCTAATTTACCCGATATAACTGATTTAACAGAAAATTCTTTAATTAAATTATTAGGTGGTCAAGATGAATACTATCTTAAATATCTTAAATATAAAGCTAAATATCTTAAATTAAAAAATGAAAATTAATTAATAAATACAATATATTTATATAAATATGCCTATACAAGTAAATATTAAATCAAAAATTCTATCAGATATAACAAATAATGATTTACTTCAAGTTACTATAGTAGATTATTTAATTAATCCAAATATATATAATCAAAAAGTTATGAAACAGCTTATTAAATTATATCCTCATTTTGAAGATATAATAAAAGAAATATTTAATTCAAAAATTATTAAATACAAAAATATTACTAAAGATGATAATAATTCAATAGTTAAATGCGATGTTTTTATTTTATAAACAAACTAAGAAGACTTAAACACGTGATGGGTAACAACTGCTCCAACTTCCATACCTTCAACAAACTTGGCACGCGGGTCCCAGTCCATAAGCTTCACTGGAGCCAGTTCTGTGATAATTGTCTCCACTTGCACACCGTTACCGCTAATGGTAACTTCAGTTTCCTCGTCCTTTTCACGAAGTGCAGCTGCCTTGAAGGTTTCACCCTTGTCGACAAAGCCGCCTGCCCAAGCAAGTTGAGAACGACCTGGGCCATTTTGGCGGACAATCAAGACAAACCAATCAACACCATCAAGGTCTGTAATAATCTGAACGTTGTCAGCTGCCTTGCCACACGTTGTGTTTTGGTTCAGGCACCAGTCATTTGAGCACTGGGGAACATCATCATCGTCAGTAGACTCATCAAGGTACTTCGACGGGTCAATGCCACGGGCCTTTGCTTCGTCAACAGTCTTGCCGATGTTGATATCAAGCTGAGTCATCTCTACCGTGAAAGTAAATGGCTTCTTGCCCTCGCGAGTTGCAATAATTGAGTTTACCTTGCGCATAACGCGATGGTTGCGGAAACGGGAAAGAGTGAACAAAAGCTCAAGCTTCTTAGTATAATCATAATTGCGGGTCCGGAAATAATCCAGGGCAAACCAAACGTGGAGGAATGGCATAGCGTAGGTTCCATTGAGAATGTCTGACACACGAACAACGTGAACAAACTTAGCGTCATCCTTAGCGACGAGGCTAAGGGTCATACCACCGAGATTAGGCTTATTAATAGTAGAAATCATTTTGAGCTGCTTTTTGTGTATACTTTATCTTGATTATATTGGAATATTATAGTTATTTTAATTTTTCAATTTTTTGGTGTACTTTGTGTACTTAAATGTATACTACATGTAGACTAGACGTAGACTAGACGTAGACTATACGTAGACTGTATGTACACAATAGACACAAATATGTCTAAATTATATATAAAATGTTTAAAAATAGAATGTACATATATATATAAATTATTAATATTTAATATACAGTGACACAAATTTAATAATTTATATAAAGTACACACAAACTACACCAAGTACACTAATTAGTGTACTTTTAGCTGTTTACTTTTAAGTAAATAATAATTTTTTAAATTTTTAATTTATGTAATATAAATGTATTATAACCGGTAAAATAAAATCTTAATAAATATTTTACTTTTATATAAATTCAGGGTGTACTTAAATTTTACACACAAACTTGATTAAAATATGTGTGTGAAATCTCGCATATACCCATGGATTTTACATGAATTAATTTACTCTAACAAATATTTATATAATAAATATTTGATTTATCTATAAGATTCCTAATTTAAATTATTACAATTATAAATTTATCTATAATTATGATTTATTAAGATTAAAAAAAGGAGCAATATATTTATTTATATCACTTTCTAATTCTCCTTTATCAATTGACATTAACATATTAATTATTGTTGTAACTGTTTCTTTATTTTGATAATTACCATGTGTCATTTCTTCAATTAATTCTTTCTGATATTCCATTAAAATACCAATACATTTCTCAATTAAAGGTTTTATAATAGAAGAACATATTTTAATACCATTTTTATCAACTGACCATGAAAGAGCATCTTGAATTAAATTGCGAACTATATAATTTAGACGAGAACAATCAGTAGTATGAAATGATTGTTCTTCAGGATTTTCTTTTTTATAGCATTTTACTATATGGTCTCCTAGTAATTTATCAAGTGATTTTTGTTTAATATTATATATTAAAATTTCTGTTAATTGTTTTTTATCTGTTTCAAAACTTAAATTATTAATATTAAAATTTTCCAATGGTAATAATGCTGGAGTGTCTTTAAATTTATCATTAGCATATTTAAGAGCACTAACACTAACAGATTGCATTGCTTGAGCTGTTATTTTAGTATTATCATTGGCCTTATTTAAAAGAATGTTTGCATTTGCCATAAAATTAGTTAATAATTCTGATTTTTCTTCTTCCATTTTTTGATATATTTCTTTTTCTTTTTTTTCAAATTCTAATTTTAATTTTAATTCAACAAATGAATTAATATTATTACATATTTTATTATGGCGATAATAACTAGATTTATGTATAGTTTCAAATTCACAATTTTTACATTTATAATTAGTTATTAATAATTTAGGTGTACTTGTATCTATTAATGTTGACTTAATGTATACTTGAGGTAGACTAGAGGTAGACTGAATAGTACATTTAGATATATTTGTGTCTAAATTAGAAGAATGACTTTTTGTTTTTTGATGTTTATAAAAATTTCGTTTATCTTGAGTTATATAATTGCATTTTTCGCAAGTATAATTCATATATTAATAAATTATATATTTTTTATAGTACACTATTCGCGTGTACTTTGTGTACTATTAAAAGTACACTTTATATATTTTTATAATAAAGAATTATCAAACTTGTCATTGGCATATTTAAGAGCACTGACTGATACTGTTTGCATAGCTTGTGCTGTTATTTTTGTATTATCATTTGCCTTATTTAAAAGAACATTTGCATTGGCCATAAAATTAGTTAGTAATTCGGATTTTTCTTTTTCCATTTTTTGATAAAGTTCTTTTTCTTTTTTTTCAAATTCTAATTTTAATTTTAATTCATTCATTTGTCCATTATCTGCATTTTGGCACTTTTTGCGATGTCTGTAATAGCTCGAGTCATGTTTAAATCCAATCTCACAAAATTCACATACATATGGGAAAACTACAGTAGCTTGTGCAGCTAGATATGGGCTAGTTGAAGCTAGTTTTACGCAACAGACTTCGTTAGTTGGTGTACTTTTAATTGAGCTAGTTGAAGCTAGTAAGTTATGTTTTTTGGTTTTTTTATGATGACTAAAATTTCCAGAATTATTGGTTCCATAATTACATTTATCACAAAAATATTCTGTCATATATACTGTAGTTATATATATAAAAAAAACTGTATTTTTCTACAGCTAATTTAAAAAAACTACAGATTGGTAGCTGTTTACTTTTGAATTTTTAATAATTTTCTAATTTTAAGTAAAATCAAAATTAAAAATATTTTAAAAAGTGTTATAGATAACTAATAAAAAATATAAATCTTATCAAAATAAAATCATTTTTTTGAATAATTATAATTGACATGAAATTTTACACACAAACTTTGTGTGTGGAAATTTAGAAATATATGAAAAGATATATAGTATACAAATAAAGGGTATAATTTTATGTTTTTTTATAAAATGACCACTGCAGAAAACTGCAGTATTAATTTATATTATGAGGTTCATACTTTTTTTAATATTTAATTTATCAAAAATGTCAATAACCATATGAACATCTGCTCCTGCTCTATGTGCATTGACCTCATCTTTGCCAGTTACTGTTTTATACATTTCTGTTAATTTCCCTTTGATTTCTTTTTCTTGGTTTTTTGCAAAATTTAATATAATTTGCCGTGAATCTAGGAATTTAACTTTAGAATATTCTAATAAATTATAATGGACCATTATTTTATGGTCAAAATGATTTCCATTGTGTGCAATATATGTTGGATACAATAAATACTTATTTAACTCAATAAACTTATTATAAAATTCTTTTTGTTCAATCGCATCTTTTAACATTTCATCTGTAATATTAGTCAATTTACTAACTTCTTCTGGAATTGGTTTTATGGGTTTTACTAATCCACTATCTATAATAGCATTTAAATTAATTTCGTAAAAGTATCTGTCTATAATTTCCGGGTAGTTTTCAGTAATTAGTCCCGTTGTTTCTAAATCGTATACTATTACAAGATTTTTAATTTTTGAATTCAATATATTAGCCAATTTTAATAACAATTCAAATGAATTTATTTTATTATTTATTTTAATGGAATATTTTTTACCCTCTAAAAAGTTTATTATACTCATATTTTCTAATTTATCAATACTATTATTTTTAATAAAATTATATAAGAACACTTGTAAATAGTGTGTTAATCCAACACTTTTAACAAATTTAAATTCTAATATTTCTTTATTTATACCAGAATATGCATCTATTATTCCATTTAAATCATTAATATATTTAGAATTAATATTTATTTGGAATTGATAATTAGAATCATTTATGGTATTTATATATTCACTAATATATTTGATATAAACATTAGTTGATTTAATTTTTTCATATATATCTTCTTTCTGTTTCCACAAATATTTGGCTTCATGTTCATATTGATAAAAATAGAGATTAAGTAAATATAAATTATAAAATGTATCAATATTTTTATCAATGTTATCGGCAATATTATAAATTTCATCTGGATTATCATAAACAAGTTCATTTGGAACATAGATTGAAAATATATCTAAATTTGATTCTTTTACTTTGGCTACTACTTCTTCATACATTTCTTTTTCATGATCATCGAAATCATTTTTAATTTCATTTATAAATTCCATTTCTATTAAACTAATTGGTGTTTTTCCTAATTTTGATAAAAATCCGCTAATATATGGTCGAAACTTTTTACTTAGACAAATTCTATTTGATATAAATTGTTTTGTCATAGTTGACATTAAATAATCTTTCTTATTTTTGATACAATATAAATATTCAAATATTTGTTCAATATATTTACCATATAAACTAGAATATTCTTCAAAATCATTTATAAGTATATTTTCGTCGAAATTAGTATATAAATCTGTCATATTAACTTCAAAATTGAGATAATTCTTTAATTCAAATAATATTTCTTCTGTAAATATTTCTTTTGTTTTTAATAATTCAGTTATACTTGAACTTCTTTTGATTGACTTTTCAAATATTGGTTCAATAAATTTTAATTGTTTTCCACTAAATTTATATAATTTTGGATTACATTTTGCTAATTCGTGCCATACATTTTTAGTATAATCAGTATAAATAATCATATCATCACAAGCACGACTAAGACCGACGTACCATAGATACCGAAAATTATTATAATCTCGTGATGTTGGATTACGACCATATGTATTTGTATGGAAATTTAATAAAAATACTTTTTTAAATTCTAGACCTTTAGAACCGTGTATTGTATATAAATTAATATGGTTATCTTTTGAATATGTTTTTGTATTAACTATTTCACAATCATTTGTTGATTCCGAATAATGTTTAATATATTTAATTTTATTATCTTCAAAGTAATTAACAAAATATTGAAGTCCAATATTATTAAATTTTCCAAAACTGTTTTCTTTTGATTTTTTAACTGGTCCAATGATAGCAATATCTTTTAAATTAATACCCTCTTTTTGATATTCTTCAATAGTTTCCATCATATGGTCAACTATAACTTTTAAACTACCTGCATATAAAATTGGTTTTTTATTTAATGATTCTCGTGTTGGTATAATATCTGGGACAATATTTTTCCATGGTTTAAGTGCATTAATAAAATCTACTAATTCAGGTGTTGATCTATAATTTTGTTTTAAGTAAAATTTATTTTTAGAATGTTCAAGTAAAAATTTGTCTGTTCCGTTTTGAAATTGATAAATATTTTGGTTAGGATCGCCTACTAATATAAGACTTGAATTTAACTTATTTGCAATAGTTTTGGCTAAATTATATTGTATTTCAGAAATATCCTGAGCTTCATCTATAATTATTAATTTTAATGATTTAAGACATTTTATATTTTTTAATTCTTCTATTGAATATTGATAGATATAATTAAGAGCCTTACATATAACTATTTCAATTGATTCTGATTTTGATTTATCTAATTTATTAATGATAGTCCCTGCAAGGGAATGTATAGTTTTAACATTATTTTTGCTAAAAATATCTTGAATAATATTATTACCTCTTTCTATAAAATCATGACAAGCTTTTTTACTAAAGGTAATTATTAAAAAATCTTTTTTTCCTAATTTTCCGTCAATTATATGATAAACTATTTTTTTTATAATAGTAGTGGTTTTTCCTCCTCCAGGAATTCCAATCAAACAGCTATTTGTTAATTCACTTTCTATAAAATCAAGTTGTTCTTTATTACATTCGTTCAATTTTAATATATCCATATTTATAATTATCATATAATTTATTTTTTAACTTTGCACACAAAATAAATATAAATTTAAAGATTTAATTTGAGAGTTGGATAAGTATCATTATCAGTAGGATTAGTAGTTGGTACTTTCCAAATATTTACAATATCCCATTTTGTTGGAGTAACATTGTAATTATTTATATAAATACTTCCTATATTATCAATTTGTGATACGGTATTAATCTGATTTGTTATTGGTGTTAATGAACTAGCTGGACTTGTTAATTGTGGAGTAGTTGTACTATTAAAGTAAAAACTAGCTTTGCTGATTGTATTAGCTATTTTTAATTTAGAATATGAATTGAATACATATATAATAGAATTAGTAACATTTTTAATAAAATTATTTGTTAATGTATATGAATTAGATATAATAATATTACTATCTGTAGTAACAGAAAATATAAAAGGAATATTAATATTTTTGTTATTAAAATATGAATTTTCTATTACAACAAATCCATTATATGAATCAACAAAAATACCAGCATTTAAATCAATATTTGTAAATTCCATTGCCGAATATGAATTCTTAATTATACATTTACCTTCATTTTTACCAATATTTGTACTACATATACCTCCGACATATTGACCTGGATCTACTTTTCCTGTTGTTTTACAATTATCAATTATACAATATCCAAAATAAGAACCAGCATTAGTAGAACAAATACCACCACAATTATCATTTTTTATATTCCCATTAAATTGGCAATTTGAGATTTGACAAAATCCATAATATGAACCAGAATTATTAGAACAAATTCCACCATTTGACGATCCAAGTAAATCACCTGTAAACTTACAATTAGTAATAAAACAGCGACCATTATTTGCACCTGCGAATGATGAACATATGCCACCAGATTTAAAACCTTCAATATTGCCGTTTGAATTACAATTATTAATATTACATATACCATATTGACTTGCAGTATTTGTGCTACAAATACCTCCACAATTATCATTTTTTATATTACCATTATATGTAGAATTTGAAATATTACAATCACCATTATTAGCAACATTATCTGAACAAATACCACCACAATTAAAACCATATATATCAGCGTTAGTTATACAATTATCAATAATACATGTGGCATATGATGCACAAATACCACCACAATTTGATGTTTCAAAATTAATATCACCTATAACTCCATTAAATACACAGTTAGTAATTGTACTATTATTATTAGACTTTCCAGCATATGATGAACAGATACCACCATTAGAATTTCCATATATTTTACCGTTGGAAATACAATCAGTAATATTAAAATTTGTGGCGTATGATGAACAAATACCACCATTATTTGTACTATTACTATACATATCAATACTAAATGTTACAATACAATTACTAATTGTAATTATAGCAAAATATGAAGTTTCGCTACCTCCAACATATGATGAACAAATACCACCATTATTATCTCCAGATATTTGTCCTGTAAATTGACAATTACTAATATTACCATTTCTGGCATATGATGAACAAATACCACCATTATTATTTCCATTTAAATTTCCAATAAATTGACAATCAGTAATAATACCATTTCCAATATCAAAAGTTATAGAATAATACCCCATGCCCGATGAACAAACACCTCCATTGTGTTCTCCGATAATATTAGATTTTACTAAACAACTATTTATATTACAATATCCTTCATCAGAGCCAGCTAAACTACTACAAATACCTCCATTCCTTACACCATTAATATCGCCTGTAAATGAACAATTAGTAATACTACATTTTCCACTAAAACTTCCAGCTGTTGCGCTACAAATACCTCCATTACCATAACCATTAATATCACCTGTAGATGAACAATTAGTAATAGTACAATTTCCTTCATATGAACCAGTTAATTCTGAACAAATACCTCCGTTTCCTGAACCAATAATATTGCCTACTAATGAACAATCACTAATAGTACAATTTCCTTTATTTGAACCAGTATAATTTGAACAAATACCTCCATTTCCGAAACCGTTAATAATGCCTACTAATGAACAATTAGTAATAATACAATTTCCTCCATATGAACCAGTATAATCTGAACAAATACCTCCATTAGCGCTACCATCAATATTGCAAATTGATAAACAAAGATTAACATTACAATTACCACCATTAGATCCAAAATTTGTAGAACATATACCACCATTATTAATTCCTGTTATAGAACCAGTAAATTTACAATTGGTAATATTACATTCTCCATTATATGAACCTGCATAATCTGCGCAAATACCTCCATTATTATTACCATTTATATTACATTCAATAACTTCACAATCAGAAATATCACAAATACCATTATTTCCACAAAATTCCGCACAAATACCTCCAGAAGAATTACATTCAATCTTACCAAAATATTTACATGTTGTAATACGACAATAGCCTTCACCTGCTCCAGCATATGAACCACATATTCCTCCTGAATTACTATTTAATATACCACGTGATGCGCAATTTGTCAATTGAATAAATTTAGCATTATTACGTATTATTCCTCCACCAGAAATATTTTTTTCTGAATCTACAGTTAAATTTTGAACAATAGGTGCTCCTAATTTTGAATCACTAATAGTTTGAAATATACCATTATTTAACCATGGTACAGTTATTATATTATTATTACCTTCAAATACATCATAATTATTTAAAACAATATAATAATCAGAATTTTCCCAACTTAAATCACTTAACTTAATATTGGATAAAAGAGAACAATCATATCCTCCGTTACTATTTTGTGTTACATTAAAATATTTTGAAGGTAATTTATCAAGTGTAATATGTTGTGATTCAACTGTTTTTAATGATTTATTATTAGATTTTATTTTATTTGTTTCTAATATTAACGATAAATCGGTTTTTACATCAATACTAATATTTAATTTATCTTTAATTAACTTAACTTCATTATTAAAGTATTTATTATTTGTATTATTAGTAATTAATGTAACTTTTAAAGTTTTACTTATTTTTTTTACGTATTGAAATAATTTAATTAAGTCATTAGAAAAATAAACATAATTACCAACACTATGAGTAAAAAAAGGAACATTAAAGTTTTTTGTAGTATTATAAATAAATATTAATTCAGTTATATCTTTATTAATTTTATCAATAATTTCATTAATATTTTGATTAACATAAATAATAGAATTTGGTTTACTTATAATATCATTTGATATTTCCATTTTATTTTGAATAAAAATTAAACTCATTAAGTATATAATTATTATATATTTAATTTTTTAGTATATCTGAAAATTTATAAATTTGATATAAGTTCTGGATAAATATCATTATCTGTTGCACTTGATGTTGGAATAGTCCAAATATTTTCAGTATCCCATTCGGTAGGAGTTATTAATAAATTACCTATTTTAATATTACCAATATTTGAAATTTGGTTACTTTTATCTATTTGATTTCTAATAGGTGCAAGTGTAATAAGTGTTGGTTGCAAGTTAATTATTGGGTCAATACTATTATAATAAATTTTACTAGTTTTATCTAATATAGGTTCTTGATTTGAATATCCATAACAATAATTATTAAAAAGTCCAATTTTGAAAAATAATGGATATCTTAAATCAATTAAAAAAGAATTTTCAATAAAATTACCAGATGCATATGAATTTTCGATAATAAGATTTCCCAAATATGGACCATTTGATAAATAACTATTTTTGAAATTACCTTTTAAATAACAATTTGATATTAATACTGTTCCATTATAAAGACCAGGAAAACAGCATATACCCCAACTATTATTAATATTTTCAGTTGTATATGATTTAGTAATTGTACAATTACCAAATAAAAATCCACCCAATGCTGCCATAATTCCAGAACCATTTTGGATTAATCCCCTATAACTACAATTATTAATAATTATTTCTCCTTTAGAATGACCACATAAATAACCACAAATACCACCATTTAATAAAGTTTTAATAAAATCATTTGCAAGATCTAAATCGTTATTATTTATAATATTAGTACTTAACAAACCAATATTCGAATCATTTATATTTTTATATATATAATTATATATATTATCAGTAGTTATATCCTTCATATTACCATTAATATGACAATTGTCTATATTAAAATATCTTTGTAATGGTTTTATTAATCCACCTCCAAAACTAATACCACTTGAATTATTAATTTTTAAATTTTTTATAAATGGATAATTTTTTTTACTATTTCCATAACTTATAAATATTCCATCTGATTCCCATGGAACTAATATATTTTTATTATTACCGTCAAATATATCATTATTATTCATTACAATAAATGTAGCGTTATCTTTCCAATTTGGTATTTGATTTAAATTAATATCATCTAAAAGAGTTGCAGTAAAGCCACCATTTTCATTTGAAACTATTTGAAAATAGTTAGATGGTAATTTATCAAGTGTATATTTATATACAGTAACATTTTTATAAAAATTATATTTTTTTCCTTTTAATGTAGGATAAATACTATTATCATTAGGATTTGGTGTAGGTGTATTCCAAATTTGAGCAATATCCCATTTAGTGACTTTATAATTTATTATTCCTACAGTAATAGATAAATTATTAACCTGACTTGAAGTATCTAATTTATTTGTGATTGGAATTAAATTAAGTGGTATATTATCTGTTAATTTTGTTGTAATACTGTTATAATAAATATTGCCACCATTATTAATATTATATAATGAATTATTTGAATATGAATTAAATACGTATAAATTTGTAAATTTAGAACAAGTGTTTATTAATAAAGAATCAACAGTATAACAATTTGCAATAATTATATTTTCTGACCCTACAAAATATAAAATACCTGAATTTCCATTCATATCGGTATTAGTAGTATTATTATTTAATGAATAACAATTTTCAATAATAGCCGAACCAGATACAATTATTAAAGATATACCAGCGCTGATTTCTACAATATCACCAGTAGAATAACAATTATTTATGTACAAATTACCTTTTAATAAAATATCTAATACTGTTATTCCACCAGATAGTGTATTAATATTACCAAGTGAGTATGAATTATTTATATTAATATAACCATTCATTCCAGATAATACTCCTCCAATGCCTCCACTTAGACCAATAATATCTCCTTTTGAATTACAATTATTAATATTTAATGTTCCAGAATAGAAACCAGATAAGGCACCATATATTCCTCCAGACAAGAAAGCTATTGTACCATTTGAAGAACATCCAGATATATCACATATACCATAATATGATGCAGAACCAAATCCACATATTCCTCCACTTGCTAAATATGAATCACCATTATATACACAATTTTCAATTGTACAATTACCTTGTTGTCCTGCAAATGCACCAGCTATACCACCATACCCAAAATATTTAAATTTAGAAATTAATGGAAATAATGAAATTTCGTCGGTAATATTATTACTATTAGTTGAATATGTATTTAAAATAATATCTCTATTTTTTGTATTAATATCAAATATATTACTATAACTAAAATAATCACTGTTAAAATAATCTAATAGACTAAATGTATTATTATATTCGTCTATAAATTTAAAATTATTACCATATGATTTAGAATTAATAATTATACATTGACCATCGTTTTGTCCAGAAAATGCTCCACAAATTCCTCCACTAAAAATTCTTAAAATACCATTACTTACACAATTATCTACTTTAAAAAATCGTTGTTCTTTTCTAACAATACCTCCGCCAAATTCGGCAATATGATTTATACTAGTAACTGTTAAATTTTTTATTATTGGTATATTTATTATAGAATTTGCACTACTTTCAAATATACCTTCATTTATCCAAGGTACTGTAATTGTGTAATTATTACCATCAAATATATGATTACTATGAAGTAATATAAATTTATTAGAATTAGTCCAATTTTCTATATCACTCAATAATATATTTTGTAATAAAGTACAAGTTTTTATATTATTCATAATAGTTATTTTAAAATATTTTGATGGTAAATCATCAATCGTTAATGCTTTTGTTGTATTAATTTGTACTGGTAAATATTCTTTTATACTATTATTTAAAATATTTTTTTCTTTTGGTATATATTCATCTTTTATTATATCAATAACATTTTTATCAATAGTTATATTTATATCTATTTCATTTTCTATTGATTTAATAGTATTTTGAAAATTTGGATTATTTAAATAATTTGAAATTAAATTAACTTTTAAAGATCCATTTTCTTCTTTTATATATTTAAATAAATTTACTAAATCATTTGAAAAATAACTATAATTTCCAATATTCTGTAAAAAGAAAGGAATATTTAAATTATTTTTTGTGTTAGTATAGACAAATGTTAGTTCGGTTACATTTTTATTAATTAATTTTATAATTTCATTAATATTCTGATTTTTATACATAATATAATTATCTTTTTTTAATAAACTATTTGGAATTAGTTCTAAAACGTTTTTATGATTTTGAACAAAAATTAAACTCATTAAGTATATAATTATTATATATTTAATTTTTTAATATACCAGAAAAATTATTAATTTATTATAAAAGTTGGATATATATCATTATCACTAGGATTTTCTGTTGGTACTTTCCAAACATTTATTATATCCCATTTATTTGGAGTAATAATATCACCATTTACTTTTATACTTCCAATATTATCTACTTGTGAATCTGTATCAATTTTATTTGTTATTGGAATTAATGAAGTTGTTGGATTTATATTTATTGGAGTAAAATTATTAAAATAAAATTCTACATCTATATAATTATTGACTGCATTTAACTTTGAATATGAATTAAAAGCATATAATTGTGAATTTTCACAATTTTGAATTAAATTATTTGTTGTAGTATATGAATTTGTTATAACAACTGAACTATTTGTATTAATATAATTAATAAGGGGAATATTATTTTCAGTTGTATTGCTATAATAACAATCATTAATTTTTAAATACCCTTCATATAATCCAAAACATATGCCTGCATTTTCACTTATATTATTAAAAGTCATATTAGAATATGTTTTATTTATTACACATACTCCTTGTGCAGAACCTGTATTATATGATGCAATTCCTCCATTTCGTATACCATTAATATTACCAGATGTATTACAATAATATATCTTACATATACCATATTGACCAGAACCTGTTGCACATATACCACCACAATTATTTCCTTCAATATTTCCATTATAAATGCATGAATTTATATTACAAAGAAGATTATAACCTGTAAAATTTGCACATATACCACCATTATAACTTCCTTTTATATTTCCTTTAGAAATACAATTTGATATATCACAAATATTATTAGAACCAGTAAAATCTGCACATATACCACCATTACCTGTACCATTTATATTACCATTATAATTACAATTATAAATAGTGCCAGAAAAATAATTACCACAAATACCACCATTATTATGTCCATCTATATTACATGTAGATTTACAATCCTTAATATTAAGAAAACATTCTGATCCACATATGCCACCATTATATAGACCGTTTATATTTCCATTATATTCACAATTAGTTATATCTATTATTTGTACCATTTTTGAAATAATACCCCCATTGGCATTACCAGATATATTACCAGTATACACGCAATTTGTTATGGTAAAATTACCAATTATAGAATAATCATCATTATAATATTCAAGATTGCCTACACAAATACCTCCATTAAATTTACCATTCATATCACCTTTTATTGAACAATTAGTTATATTACAATTTCCTTTATATTGAGCAATATCATTTCCACAAATACCTCCATTATTATCACCATTTATATTACCATTAAATGTGCAATTTGATATATTACATGTACCATTATTTCCTACATTATTTCCACAAATACCTCCATTATTAACACCATTTATATTGCCATTAAATGTACAATTTGATATATTACATATGCCATTTTCACTTCCTACATTATCAGAACAAATACCTGCATTATTATTACCACTTATATCACATGTTATAGTACAATTTTCTATATTACAATTATTAGTGATAACTTCATTGGTTTCATAATTATAATCAGTAAATGCACCACAGTATTGTCCACAAATTGCACTATTATAATCACCAAATATATTCCCTTTATAACTACAATTTGTGATATTACAATTTCGACAGTTATCACCACAAATACCATTATTATTATTTCCAAATATATTTCCAATATATTCACAATTTGATATATTAACATTACCACTGTTTTGTCCTATTTCATTACTACATATTCCGCTATTAAAATAACTATATATATTACCATAAACTATACAATTACTTATATTACATGTTCCTTCATTACCAATATATGGTCCACATATACCTCCATTATATATGCCGCCGTTTATATTAATATTAATTGTACAACTTTGTATATCACACTTACCACTACGACTACCTGTATATTGTCCACAAATACCTCCATTAAAATTGCCGTTTATAGTAGTGTTAATTGTACACTCTCTTATAGTCGCTATATGACCAAAAATACCAGTTTCATAACCACAAATTCCCCCATTATCATCGCCATTTATATCGCCTTTGTATTCGCAACTTAATATATATGACTGTTCATTTTTATAAAAATCATTATTATTTCCAATTCCACATATACCTCCATTCTTATTTCCTATAATATTTGATTGTGATGTACAATATTGAATATAAGCATTTCTATAATACTTTCCGCAAATACCTCCATTATAATTTCCTATAATATTTCCATTGTATTTACAATTTATAATTGTTAAGTTATTACATTCAGCGCCACAAATACCACCTGCATTATTAAATAATAAACCATTAGATGTACAATTTATTACTTTAAAATAGGAGGAGTTATTTTTAACAATCCCCCCACCATCTGATATTCCATTAATTGATTTAATATTTAAATTTTTAATTATTGCTAAACCATCATCATCTTCTATAACAGGATTAAAAATACCATTATTTGTATAATTTATAGTAATTATATTATTACTTCCATCAAAATAATCATATTTATTTAATTCAATATAATAACTATTATCTTTCCATCCTAAATCTGTTACATTAATACTACTTAAAAGAACACAATCATAACCATTATTTATATTTTTAGTAATTTTAAAATATTTTGATGGTAATTTATCAATTGTTACTGGATTTGGTTCTAATGCTGCTTTACTAATTTTATTTTCCATATCAAGTAATTTGGGTCTTTTATTTTCCATATCAAGTAATTTAGGTCTTTTATTTTCCATATCAAGTAATTTGGGTCTTTTATTTTCCATATCAAGTAATTTAGGTCTTTTATTTTCCATATCAAGTAATTTGGGTCTTTTATTTTC
>JACCEC013048891.1_pt1 | contig 149358 bp, 132 predicted proteins | sample 7450121 | NCBI WGS metagenome assembly JACCEC01 (sample SAMN15323455, study PRJNA562643) | freshwater metagenome | isolation source: river surface water | place: USA:Blue River Watershed | collected 2017-08-18
GCATCTTCCTTCAGTACGCCAAGAATGCGCCAACGCCCGTGCGCACCCAAATTGCCGAACTCAACCAATTGGTCGTCGACTACTGTGCACACCAAATCTACGGAGAGGCGCAAGGATACATGCGCTACGTCAGCGACGCCAGCACCCTCGTTGTCCCTCTGGCCCCTCCCGTGATGTCCAGTCCCCACGACAAACAATTGGAGTGGAACGGCTGGTTTTAACGTGCGGCCGCCGGACCATCTCTTTTTCTTTCTCATCTTTGTTTCGCACCATCAAAAATATCGTGCCAAGCCGTAATCGATTTCCGGGACAAACGTGTTGGAAATCATGTTTGCAATCCACAACAGTCGGTCGAAGTGCACGTCTTCTGTTTCCGGCTGTTGAATGCGAAGGGTTCTCGGCTCCGTGAAATGAGCGCAACGTTTGACAGCGTCCATTTGCTTCGTGGCTGCTGCCAAATCGAGTTTGTGATCCACCAACATAAAACACGCTCTCCCCAAAAGTATGACATGGGTGTTCGCGTGCTCCCGTTGAAAGAGTGCACCCCCACGATTCTTCAAGAATGCATTCAAATTTTCCATGGAGGACGACAAATACACCAAATTGAAGTCGTTCTGCACGAGATCCAGTGTCGACAACAATGGTTTGCGAATCAACTGTGTTGCAGCTTCGGACATTGTTTGGTTTGGCTGCACTGCACCGCGAATTGTTCTCACGTTGAGAATGTGCAACTTCTTCTTCGCAGGATGTTGTGTTTATTTCCTTTTTTTTTGGACGCAGTCCATTGCCCACGGTCTTCCTCTTCGCATAATTTTCGATTTGGACAATGTCGCATCCCCCGTTGTTTGCACTTAAATATGGCAACGTCGTGCATCGAATTGCAGTGTGATTTGTGCGCGTGATTGTATTACCTAGTTGTTTTTTTTCTGAGTGTATCGCATGTCCCGTCATCCAAACGAACTCATGCGCCGCGCCATTCAGGTGCGGTGGCTAGAACAACACTTCGTGCAAGCGGACTATATTCTGGACCATGTGTGGTCGTTTACCAAGGTGGAATCCGTCGCAGGAATGTTTAAGCATCTTGGACGCGGTTCCGTGTTGACTCGCTTTTACGACATCGAAGGTCGCATCCGCAATCCACAAGTGCAGTTTCGCTTCGGATTTCCGGAAGAATGGGACACTTCGCGAGTCACGGACATGAGAAATGCGCTCGCACACGTGCCTCCGTCCATTCCATTTCCCGACGTGCAACATTGGGACACGGGGAACGTGACCACCATGGGAGGCATGTTTGCTGGAAACAAATCCTTCAATGGCAAGCTCGACAAATGGGATGTTTCCAAGGTTGAGGATATGTCTGACATGTTCAGCTTCTGCCGATGCTTCAATCAACCCTTGAACAACTGGAACACATCCAGTTTGATTTGGACAAACTCCATGTTTTACAAGTGCGATGCCTTCAATCAGCCATTGAATTGCTGGAACATGGAGCGCGTCACCAGCGTCTGCGACATGTTTCTGGGATGCCAGCAGTTCAATCAACCGCTTGAACAGTGGGATGTCTCAGGCATTGATTGTTTCAGCAAAATGTTCGTCGGCTGTGTTGCCTTCAACCAACCGCTAGATGGATGGAACATTTGTGCGTCTGCATCGGACACCCGTTCCATGTTTGCACATTGTCGCTCGTTCAACCAACCGCTGCCGTCGTGGAAACTTCCGTTAGTAGACGACGAAGGCTGTTGCGAATTTATGTTTTACGGCTGCACTGCACTGAATCAATCCTTTGAAAACCTCGTCATTCCCGCATCGATCGATCACTTCATGTGGCGTGGCATATTTGCGGCATGCCCTCTCCTCGACTACACGGCATTCAACGTGCTTCGCCCATCCGATGACAACCCCCGCGCGCAGCGGCGATTTTACCGCATGTTTCGCGCCGCCGTGTACCACGTTCTTCCGCCGGACTACGATGAGTACGGGCCCTACAAAGCCATTCGTGTCAGCGATGACCTCACGGAAGACGAATGGTACGAGTGTCGTGAGTTCGAAGATCCGCAAGTGGACTATACCACTGCACATCCCGATGACGATGGCGATCACGCCTTTGACGATGGGGACATTGTTGGCGAAGCGGAAGAAGAACAAGATGAAGAAGATGGAGAAGAAAGACAAAGTGATGAGGATGAAGAAGAGCCTGGGGAAAATGACGACTGACCGAATTACTTGTTACAACACGATACGACAAACAAACACGATACAAACACGAACAAATACGCACTCACGACAAGATTGGGTCGGAAGCAACTGATTCTTCCACTTCTGCTTCCACGTTCACGTTCGCTTCCACATCCACTTTCAACGCACGTTTCTCCAAGGCGAAAAAAGTGCGCGGCATTGCAGGGATGCTGTCCAAGGGACAATGTGCGGCAACCCGCGCACAAGTGTCGCGAAAGTCCGCTTCGGAAAACCCTCCCTTCATATAATTGCATTCGGAGCAGCAGGGAACACAATTCGCGACAGTGTACCCCTGTCGGTTGTCCAGTCGATCAATGCCGCCTCCCACGAGGCGACAGTAATGGCAAGGTTGGTTGCGGTGCTCCAGAAACGTGGTGGGCGTGAAGTCGAAGGCGAGGTCCTTCTTGCGTGCTCGCTGTTGATAATCGCGAAAGGGAGTGCCGTGCAACAACGCATTTCGCGACGGCCATGCGAATTCGTTGTTTTCTACGTTGGCCAAGTGTCGACAGCGCTCGACGAACGTGCGCGCATCGAGCGCAATTTTCATCATGTTGCAGAAACGACAACATGCCACAACGTTTTGCGTGTCGTATGGTTGATGATTGCACATGCGATCCAGCCCGTTCACGCGCGCGTCATCCAACCGATTGCAATAGAAACAGGGGGAAGACATCATGGTGGTTGCATCCGCGTCGGAAAGTCGCCACGGGATGCCTTTGACTTTCGCTTGTTGTCGGATGGCGACCAAGTTGTAATGCACACTTTTGTTTTTCCAATCTTTCAATTGATCTGTGTGATTGTCGCGCCACTCCTTCATACGGTCGGCATTGTAACGAAGATAGCCTTCTTCATCCTGCGATCGTTTCTTGTTGCGATAGGCCACGTAGTATTTCTTCTCTCGCTGACGTTCGTTGCGGGATTGGACAATGTACGGTTTTTGTTTTTGTCGCGCATCTTTCGCGCGACATTTGCTGCAAGCAGCCACGACTTTCCCCCTTGCGCCACGAAACATCTCTTTCTCTCGCCAACATTTGCAATTTTTGCACCGCACTGCACCATCCGTGTCGCGGATCTCTCTGCCTTCAAATTCGTCCATCTCTCACTCAAAACACGCACACACGCACACGCACACACGCACACGCACACACACTTTCTCTACCAATCAACCTGCAGGGAAAAAAATAAAATTATGAGAAAAAAAACAGAAAAGAAACAAACAGCATCAAGTGCAGCGAACTGCTCGCACACGGTGTGCAGAGTAAACACCGGCGAAAAAAAAATGGTGAAAATGGTCAAACGAAACTTCCGATGTGCAAAAAAACCGAAACACATCAGAACTTGAAACAAAAAATGTGAAAAAAAAACAAAGATTGCAAGACAAAAAACGTGACATTCGTGCAGATGTTGCCAAAAAAACATCCGCACGAACAAACAAAAAAAACATCACAACGAAAGCGGGGGAATGTCGTCAAGTGCTCGAAATGTTGGCGAATAGATTCAACTGTTTGTGGTTTTCTCTTTCCATTGTTTCTGTTTGGTCGTCTTCAACACGAAGACGTATATTTGTATGTCAAACCGTCGATTTCTAGGGCTAATTGCTGTAAGCCAAGCCGCCCATTCCACTCATGATGCGGAGGACGTTGTAGTTGACGGCGTAGACACGCACCTTGGCGGTCTTGGTTCCTTCCACGGTGGCGTTGGAGAGGACAAGTTGCAAGGTGGCATTGTCGATACGGGAGAAGTTGCAGGTACCAGATGGCTGGTGTTCTTCGGCGCGGAGGGCGAAGGAGTAGACGTTGATGCCTTCATCTGGAGCACGGGTGTGTGCTTGGAAAGGTTGGACCCAAGAGAAGTAGGAACCTTCACGTTCAGAGAAGCGATCTTGGCCGTTGAGTTGCAACTTGGCGGTGACGACTGGGTTTTGGCCCCAGCAGTGCATGTCCAAGGAGGTTTCGGCAAGGACGAAAGTGCCGGCGTCGGAAACCCCGGAGTTGACCATGGATTGGGCAGCTGGGTCGGAAAGATCTGGACCGAAGTTTGGACCGTGGTAGGAGTTACTTGGACCGTTCCAGTAGCCACTTGGGTTGCTGTAGTCCAAGGCGCCGGCGTCGTTGAAGAGACCGCGTTCGTCGATGTAAGCCCTACTGTCGGCGGCGATGCCGGCTGGACTGCCGAAGGCGTGGACGGCGTTTGGCAAGGCATCGATGGCGTCGGTGTAGTTGAATGGCTGGGCACCCAAGACCTTGTACAACAAGGAGTCGCAGGTCAAGGCAGAGCAGTAATCAACGTTTTGATCTGGTTGGACAACCCAGATGAGTTCCTTGACAGGATGGTTGAAGTTCAACTTGATCTTGTTGGAAGAGGAACCGACGGATTCGTCACCAGTGAATTGGAGTTGGGTGATGAGGTATTCGTGTGGGTTTTGGGCCATTCTGCGACGTTCGTCGGTGTCCAAGAAGACGTAGTCGACGTAGATGGAGGCGGCGACCAAGGATTGGTTGTAGGCGATGGAGGCTGGGACTGGGCGACCGGCTTGGTTGCTGGAGGCGTCGCAAGACAAGGTGGTGACGGCCCACAAGCACTCGTCAATTGGGCGAATGTCCAAGTTGATCTTGACTTCGTGGTATTGCAAGGCGATCAATGGCAAGGCAAGGCCTGGGTTGGTGCAAAACCAAAATTGAAGTGGGATGTACAAGGTGGTTTCTGGGAGGGCATTGCGAGGGGCGCAGACTTGGCGAGGAGCAGCAGCATCACAAGGGGATTCGACGTCGGCGAAGGATGGGTCGGTGATGAAGGTGAGTTGGGTGGTGTTGCCGATCATCTTGAAGTAGTTGCGTTGTTGCTCGGCGGTCATGGTCAATTGGTTCCAGATGTGCATCCAGTCACCATATTGACGATCAATGCGTTGGCCACCGATTTCCACTTCCACTTGCGCAATCAATTGTTCGCCGATGTAGTCCAACCAGCGGGCATAGACTCCGGATGGCTGGGTACTGCCATAGGAGGTAACACCCATCATTTGGTTGATTTCAGGAAGGGTGACTTGCAGATAGGTGCGGTGTGCAAGATCGCCGTTGCGGGCAATGGTGCAGGTAACACGACGACCAAAATCAGCTTGGCCATTGAAGGTTTGTTCAATGGATTCAATGGAGAAGTTGGTGTATCTGCGGTAAGTTACCTTCCAGAAAGTGATTTGTGGGTTTCCGGTAAGATAGATATCTTGGGCACCGTAGGCCACAAGTTGCATCAGGGCACCACCGTTCATTGTTGCGGTTGAGGATGTGATAAAAAAGGTGAAAGGAGGGAGGGGAAGGTCGTGGAAAAAAGGCTGGTTATAGTATCGCTAAAGATTTTTTTTTCGGCCGAAAACGCCAACTCTTCGTTCGTTCGTTCGTTCCTCCGTTCCTTCTTGTTCGTTCATTTCCTCGTTTTGTTTCCCTTTATCCCCTCTTTTTCGCACCATTGGACAACGTCAAAAACGCTGTGCAAAAAAACAACCACGATGGATACACAGCCCACACCATATTGTGGTGTGGGATGTGCGAAGAATATCAATTCAACGGAGAGATGGCAAGTGATCCATCTGACTGTGTTGTTCCAAAAAGCGCTGGAGGTAGGATTCCTCAAACACTTCACGCTTTCCTTCGTGTTGTTTGGTGAAAATGTACACTGTTCCTCGTTTGCGCACAGTCCATCCATCTTCCAACGTGTTGAACAGCAACACCATCTTCTGGAAAGTGATGCGGTCCAGCGGAATATTGCTTCCCTTGGGTGGCAGTGGAATGTTGTGCGTCAGCGATGTTTCCATTTGCTTGGATGGGTTGACGAGTGGTAAAATAAAACAAAAAAAACAGGCAGGCCGTGTGGTTGGTGGTCTGGAGACAATCAAGTTACAAGACAGCAGCGCACTTTTCGTGTATTGTTTGCGACAGAAAAGGATTTGGCGCATTTGAACTCCTCCTTACCTTTCCTTTTTTTACCTTCCCACCCAGCCCCCCTGCTTTCCGCAATTAAACACATCGCAAACTGTTTTTTGACATCCACTTGTGTCTGTCGCGCCACCTTTTCCCTTCCCTTCCCTTCCGGTTTCGTTCCCCCCTCCCCCCCATCCTCCTTCTCCTCCCACCACTCACCATCATTCGCGAGGTGGCTGTCGCTTTGATCAGTGTCTGTTTGTCTGAATTTATTTTCTTGGCACCAACTACGAGGTCTGTCTTGTTTGCCGCCGACACTCTTTCTCTTGTTCATCCACACCCCCCCCATCCTCTTTCTGTCCCCCTTGCCCCACCCCCGTTTTTTTATCTATCCTGACAGCGATGCCATCCTTCAAGCCGAAAAACAGCAAGAAGTACAAGTGCGCCAAAAAAGTGTCCGTGACACTTGACGGCAAGCACCGCGAAATTCTCGCGGAGTTGCAGCGCAATCGCGAAGAAGTGATTCCTGCCTTGAAATTGGAGAAACGGCGCCTAATACATCAGTTGCAGCGCCTTCCATCGTCGTCGATGGCACTGGAGGACAGACTGGATGCAGAAGATCGAGTGCGCGAATTGACTCGCGACATTGGCAACCTCGTGCGCCGCGAACGGGCATACTTCGTCGACAATGCGAGGTACATCTTTGATTACTTCGAACAGAAGAAGAATCTCACCAACGGCATCAAGGTGGCCACCGCAAACACCGCAACCACCACCAAAAACCAGCGCATTCAATCCCTCTTCAAGGTCGCGTCGTCGTCTCCGTCACCCTCATCCTCCAGCAAATCATCCGTCTTTTCGCCAACTGCGAATGGAGGTGGTGTCGCCGCCGCCGCCGCAGCGGACGGAGATCGACTGGGTACCGAGGAAGGTGTCGCGGCGGCCCACCATGGACATGGACTTAGCCACGGGGGACACAATGTGGTACAGAAGTATTTGAGCAACGTGGACGACGGTAGTTTGGATCTGCAGGGATTCACCTACGCGGCGGACCAATGCGAATTCTGCGGCGTCGGAGAGTGGACGGTGTTGGAAGACGAAGGGTTGCAAATCTGTGGCCATTGTGCTCACAGCGCGCCGTACCTCATCGAGAACGAAAAACCGTCCTACAAAGAACCGCCGAAAGAAGTGTGTTTCTACGCGTACAAGCGCATCAATCACTTCAAGGAAATCATCGCGCAGTTCCAGGGCAAAGAAACCACGCAAATCCCCGCCGAAGTGATCGAGACCATCAAGCATCAAATCCGCAAAGAACGCATCAACCTCGAGCAAATGACGCACGAACAAAGCCGCGAAATCTTGAAAAAGTTGGGATACGCACGCTACTACGAACACCTACCCTTCATCAAACACAAACTCGGTATCCCGCCGCCCATCATGAGTCCCGAACTTGAAGAAACCCTCTTCAGCCTCTTCGCGGAACTCCAATCCCCGTACTCGCGCCACTGTCCCGACAACCGAACCAATTTCTTGCACTACTGTTACACCTTGTACAAATTGTGCGAACTGCTGGGCGAAACGCGCTATCTGCCACACATCCAACTCTTGAAAGACCGCGAAAAAATCATGGAACAAGATTGCGTGTGGAAACAGATTTGTCGCGACCTGAACTGGGAATTCATCCACACCATTTAAACAGTCGCAGAAACGACCGCTTATTGGTCGCCTCAGCCCCCCTCTCCCCTCCCCTCCCCTTCCGTCCTTTTCAACCTCCAAACATCAATTCCGCGATGCGCGACGACAACGACCACAACAACGACCAGAACAACGACCAGCACCGACGAACCATTCGACATTTGGTGTTGGCAGGTGGTGGCCCGATTCTGTTGCAACAGCTTGGTGCATTGCATCATTTGGATGTGCATCACCGCGACGTGTTCTCCTTGTCCAACGTCGAATCCATCTACGGAACCTCCGCGGGGGCCATGGTGGGCGCGCTCCTCGCCTTGCGCATGGACTGGAGCGAAGTGCTGGAGTACATTTTCCAGCGACCCTGGCAAGAAGTGTGGTCACCACGCCCCGAGCATTGGCTGTCGCTGTGGGAACAACGAGGGCTGTTCGGAGAAGACATCTTTCTGAAAGTCTTCAAGCCGGTGCTGAAAAGCCGCAAGCTGCCCATCGACATCCATCTCTCCGCGTTTCGGACAGCCACGGGTGTGGACTTGCACGTCTTTGCTTTGGCGCTGGGAACACACACCGTCCGAAATGTGTGCGCAGACACCTGCCCCGACATGCCGCTGCTCACTGCCCTTCACATGAGCTCTGCCATCCCGGTTCTGTTTTCCCCCGTGTTTTGGCGCGGAGAATGGTTCGTCGATGGCGGATTTGTATGCAATTGCCCTATTCGCCATTGCATACAAGATGGACACGCGGTGTCCGACGTATTGTGTTTGGATGTCGCTGCCGCCGCCGCTGCTGCTGCCACCACCACCGCAACTCCCGCAGCATCGGACATCCTCGGGCCTGATGCGACCCTGGTGGAATTGGTGACCACCTTTTTGTCGCGCGCGTTGTTTGCGCCATCCCGCGCGGACGCAGACCAGCCTCTTTCCCCCGACATTCTCCGCATCGAATGTGACCCCACGCCGGTGGACATGAAGGCGTGGCATGACATTGCGCACAGCGAACGATTGCGACGCCACTGGTTTGCGCGGGGAGAAGCATGCGCCGCGCGGTGGATTGCATCCCCTCAGGTGGTCAACGCCTTCCTCCTTCGCCTTCCTCTTCCTCTCCTCCCCTCCATTTCACTTGCTCCTCCTGCCGCTGCTTCACCACCTCCGCTGGATTCAGCCAAGGGTTTTGTCGAGGAAGGTGAGTAGGGTGTCTTTGCTGAGTTCCGCGTCGTATTCAATCAATTCGTCGCCTTTCAGCAACTTGATGGTCGGGAAAGCTTCCACGCCGTACTTGTCCATCATCAGATGCTGTGCCGATGACGTATCCGAGTTGTCGCCATCAGCGTTGGTGCAATCATGCTCGGTGAACACCAATTTGTATCCGTGGAACAATTCGCCATCCATCTCCGACTTCAAATCCTTCCAGATGGGCATGGTGGTCTTGCAATGCGGACACCACGTTGCAAAAAACAACATCAGTTCCGCGGTTTTCGGAGCACCACCACCGCCCCCCGCAGCAGAAGCGCCTTGAGCTTCTCCGGCAGTGCCGCTGCCACCGCCGCGCATGTTGTTCATGCTTTCCACCCACATTACTTGGCTCAGAATGTCGAAATTCCACATCACGAACGTCAATAAAACGATGGCAACCAAGAGTCCGGCGGCGAGAAGCCACGAAAACCAATCCATGTTTTTCAAGGAAGCGAACGAGATGCCAAACATGATTGGATGGTATCGCACAACAATGAGTCTTCAAACAAAACAAGCAATCTAGCGAACTTCGAACAACAACAGAGATTTTTCTGCACGGTATACCATTGTACACGATTTTTTTGGGCGAAAACACACCGCGGCTAAAAACAATCAGTTGCTCATTCTTCTCTTCCTCCTCTTTCTTCTCTCTCTCGGTCGTTGCTTCCGTTGCTTCCATTTCTTCCTCTTCCCCCCACACCCACCCACCCACCCACCCCGTGTTTTGTTGGCAAAGATGACTTCATCTCCCATTCCGCGGAAATATCTACCGTTGTCGCTGACTCGCCGCGATAGGCGCAAACAAAGGCAACAATTGTTGGCGTCTCGTCGCGCCTACCGCCGGGGCAAGTACCTGTCGCGCACTCCGTTGTCGAGCTTTCACGGTCGACCGTCCGCGCATGTCGCGAAGGCGAAACGGTGGTACAAGGTGGACACCATCGGCGCCACACCTGCCTTGGCGCGCGCATCCCACTGTTCGTTGGCCACCTTGCGCGGCATTCTGCACAAGGGCCGCGGCGCCTTTTATTCGTCGGGCTCGCGACCAAACCAATCGGCAGAATCCTGGGCCATCGCGCGTCTGGCCAGCGCATTGACCCGTGGAAAAGCTGCCGCGGTGGACGCTGCGTTGCTTCGTCGCGGATGCAACCATGCCACCTCCATGGTATTTTCACCGACGACCCGAAGACAAACAAGTCGCAAAAGAAAAACAAAAAGACATTCGAGATCCACGCGGCGAAAGTCGTGATAGACCGCATTTTCTCCCTCAGCCCTTTCACACGTGCACACACACATGCACTCTTTTTCAAAAACACTTAAAGATGCGACGAGGTTGCGGTGTCTAACCCGCGGTATCCTCGTTGTCGTTGTGTTGTTTATCCTCCTCTCTCCCACTTCCGCCCCCCCCCCATCCCCATTTCCCTGCCGATATTGAGTACAATATGGAAATTGTGGCACCTTGTGAGACGGATACAAGCGACAATGTACTCACGATCAAAACGGTGCAGATCGCGCCGTTTCGCACCTTGATGACGGCACTGAAGGACATTTTGGTGGAAACCAACATCACGTTTAGTCCCGACGGCATCCGCATCATCAACATGGACAAGACGCACACCATTTTGGCCCACTTGTACCTCGCCGCGCAAAACTTTGAGTTCTATGAGTGCAAGAAGGAGAACATCACCATTGGCGTGAATATGTTTCAGCTGTTCAAGCTCATCAACTCGATTGACAACGACGACACCCTCACCATGTACATCGAAAACGCCGACTTCGCCGACGGCATTGTGACCCATCTCGGACTCAAATTCGAAAACGGGGAGATCAAACAGTGCAAGACACAGAAGCTGCGCTTGATCGAGCCGGACGACGAAGAGCTGATGTATCCCGACGTCAAGTTCTCGTCCATCATCAACCTTCCCTCGGTGGACTTCCAGAAAATCATCCGCGACTTGTCGTGCATCTCGGACAAGTTGGAAATCAAATCTGTCGGCAACGAACTCATCTTCAAGTGTTCCGGCCACTTCGCCGACGTGGAAATCACGCGCGCCGAATCCAACGGCAGCATGGGCTTCTTGTTGAAACAAGATTCCTCCAAAATCATCCAAGGCGTCTTCCCAATGAAAAACCTCAACTACTTCATCAAGTGCACCAACCTCTGCCAGCAAATCGAAATCTACCTCGAAAACGACCTTCCGCTGGTGGTCAAGTACAACGTAGCCAGTCTCGGCGAAATCAAACTGTGTCTCGCACCCTTGCCATCCTCCGGATGATCGCAAATACTGGGTACACCGGTGTACCAAGTATTTTGGCGGGTGGTGGCAGCAGTCAGGTTCCAAACACAAACAGCGGAAAAAAAAAGATAGAGGTAGAAGATAGAACGACGGAAACAAACGAAAGACGGAGGTGAGCGATAGAAGCAAGTGGAAGACCGGAGAGAAGAAACAAGGAAAAAAAACAAGGAAAACAAAGAGAGAACCATGGCCAACACCCGATTCAAATACGACGATGCGCGCACGGTCAAAGCCTTGCAACAATCCACGGATCCCGGTCGGTGGATCTTGGATGTGCCAGGCAACGGATTGGCGCCCGATTTCATGGCCGATTCGCATATCCTGTTGCAAAAGTGGGCTGGCAACACGTCCACCAACATGGTGTCGGTAGAAGCTGCCCTGAAGGGATACAATCGGACTCTGTCCCGCGACTGTTTAGGGAAAGACGAATACCAGCGCTTCGACGTCGCCAGCGCCGCCATTCGCTCCTCCGCCGAAAATCGACAATTGACGACCGACCAGAGTCGCGCCACACATCCCGCCTGGATGTACCGCGATCTCGGACAAGAACACCGGTTCCCCCTGTTTTGGGACCCACAAGCCAACGTGTGTCTTCCCTTCGAAAACAACACCAGCACTCGCATCGTCGTCAACAATGAATTCACCGGGCGACGATTGCATGCATTGGCTCCTTACTACCAAGGTTCAGGATGAAAAATCGCGTGCGAAAGGTGGTTGGTTTGCGTGTCGTGTATTTTTGTGCATGTGCTTTTTCTATGCATGTGATCTGTGTTTCCCTCCTAATTGATTAAGTGTCGCGTTTTTTTTCTTCGTTCGAAACAATTCCGACCGATACACCGACCTTGTCTGACAAGTTCTTGTTCGGAATTGTTGTTGTTTGTTTTTTTCTGTTCCGTTTTTTTGGGTTGCTTGTCGTGGCTGTGCAAGTTTGCGCGCTGTGGCACCTGTGGAATTTTTCTGCCACCTTTGTATACCTCTTCCTCTCCAACATTCAGACACGCACCCTCTTCGCACATCGACCACGGTGATTTTTTCTTGCGCAGATGGAACTCGCGTTGCCTCTCCTTGCGTTGGGTGGCATGTTTGTCATTGCCCAACGCCACCCGCGTGAATCCTTTCGCTCAGCCACGTCTACTTCTTCCCCTTCATCTCCTTCTGCATCCTCTTCCGCACTCGCACCCACCACCAACACCACAACGTCTTCTGGCGCTGGAGGAGGCGGCAGCGGTGGGAAACTCGCGTCGGTGCCTGCGAATGCCACGACTCTCTCCGGGACGGCAGCGGCGGACACAAGTGATGGAGGTGCGCCGAGCTTTCTGTCCCTTCAGTCGATGGATCCGGGATATGGCACCTTCGGCAGTGCCGCGGATGCGACGCGCACCTACCATGCCCAAGAGCAGTACAAAGACAATGCACTTCAGCGTCCCACCGACGTTGGCTCTTTTCAGTTTCCGTCGATGAGTGGCCAAACACTCGGCGCCGAGCAATTCACGCACAGCAACATGACGCCCTTCAATGGCGGCAAAGTGCGCGGTCACGTGTACAAAGACGGCATGGCGGAGTCAGTGCTGGACAACATGGTCGGCACCGGCAGCCAGATCATCCAGAAGCGCGAACGCGCGCCGCTCTTTCGTCCGGAGGAGAATGTGAATTGGACCTACGGCATGCCTACCCAGACAGACTTCATGCAGTCCCGCGTGAACCCCAGTCTGCGCAACAACAATGTCAAGCCCTTCGAGAGCATGCAGGTGGCGCCAGGGTTGAACCAAGGGTATGGCAACCAAGGCAGCAACGGGTACAACTCCGGCATGGAATCGCGCGAATTGTGGATGCCGAAAACCATCAACGAACAGCGCGTGCTAACCAACCCCAAGATTGAATACGAACTGGCGAACCACGAAGGTCCGGCCTACTCCTTCATCCGCAATGCGCCGACCGTGGAGACCCAAGGGCGCGTGGAAAAGCAGCGCCCCGACACTGTGTACGAAAACACCCCCGACCGCTGGTTCACGACGACGGGTGCCCTGAAAGGTCCCATGGCCCACGCCGCGCAAGAAACCGGCATCATTCGCCGAGAAGATGGCGCCGTGGATTACGTCGGTCCCGCGAGCGACAGCAAGGCCCTTTACGCTCCACAGAACTTCGAGCCCGCCAAGCGACACGAGGCGATCGAAGGCATGGTCAACGCGGGCCATGCTGTCGGACGCGGCGACCATGGCGGCTTGGAGAACCACCACCAAAGTTATGTCTCCTACGAGAACCACCGCAGCACGACTCGTCCCACGGACAGTTTCGGCAGCGGATTCAGCGCCGCCATTGGCGCGGTGGTAGCGCCCATCATGGACATGATGCGTCCGACCCGCAAGGCGGAAACAGCGCAAAACGGGCGCATGTATGGCGACCTCGGCAGCAGCGTGCCGCAAGGCTACGTGGTGAATCCGTTGGACGTGGCGCCCACCACGGTGAAGGAAACCACCCTGTACGCGCCCGCCTTCCACGTCAACCAGCCGAACGGAGGCTCCGCGTACTTGAACAACCAACAACGTCCCGACGCGACCCAGCGCGACAGCACCAGCACGGAATACTTCCAATCCGCGGGCGGCAGCGCCACCACCTACGGCGCCACCAATTACTTTGCGGCATATCAACAGCGCAACAACGACATCAAATCGCAGACCATTTACAACCGCACCGCGGGCGGCGGCACCCAGTTGTTCAATCCCTCCATGAATGTCACCAACTTGCGCAGCGATGTGGACCGCTTCGATGGGCGCGTCAACCCCGCCTTCTCCACCGCCGGCGCCGTGCCCCCCACCTCGCAACTATTGGGAGCCTCGCATGGAAAACGCCAGATCGCGGAAACTACGCAAGACCATCGTCTCGACCCTGGATTGTTGGATGCGTTCCGCGCGAATCCGTACACCCAATCTTTGTCCAGCGTGGCGTAATGACAGAAGCAACAAACCACGGGGAACAGAAGCAACACACCACGTCCAGTCATGTCCTCGTTTCTTTGCCTTCTTTGTCTTCTTCTGCAACTTCTTCTTTGTGTTCATCATCATCGTCATCATCATCATCGTCATCATGTTCGTGTTCTGCCGGAAGGTCGACGTCGCGCAAGATGCCGCGCGCATCGATGCATGACGGGAGATCTTCGTGTTCACCTCGTTCGCGGGTGGCTTCGACGACATCTTCGTGGAACGCAGACCATTCTTCCGCAGGCCATCGGCCGCTGCGCTTCCACACCGTCAATAGTCGGAAGGTGCGATGGAGGTACGGGAAGGAAAACAACATCGCCATGCCGATGGCGGGGTCGTCGGTGTGCCAGTAGTAGCCAAGCGCCACCAGCGTCGCGCGCACCCCCGGCATGGCGATCAGTTGGTTGTACCAGGCACAAATGCGCGTTTCCACTTCCTCGTCGATGTATTCCGACAATCCGAAGAAGCGCAAAAAGTCGGCTTGGTACAGTTCGTGCAACCTTTCGTCCGTCCACTGCTCCGTGACGCGATGGTACCTACATTCCGCCGCCGCAAACAAATGGCGCACGACCATCGCCGCAGTTGTTTCTTTTTCTGGTTTCATTTCTCCTGGGTTCATTCCTCCTGGGTTCATTCCGTCTTCCTGCATCGTGGTTTGTCGCGGGTTTAGGGTGGGAAACAAACAGTGGTACACGCGTGTACCAAAATGTCGAGGGAAAAGACTTTATGTCCCTTTCCCCTCGACGATGGTGTGTCAGTCCGTCTGGTGTGTGTGTGTGTGTGTGTGTGTGTCGATCAAGTTTCAAGTTACGGTGCCCATGCTGTGCGGAAAGCGACGAGACTTATCGACGTCCATCACGAGTGACTTCGCGGGAAGGCAGTCCACCTCGAATCCATCCTTCGTGTGCAACGCCTTCGACGTAGTTTGCGGGGTTGGTGAGGTGATGCTCTATCTCCGGCAACAGCGGGATGGTTTGGTAGGTCAAGAAGGAGTGTTCGCTGGTGGGATCGGTGCTTTTGCGCTGGAAGATCTGTTCGCCTTGAAGCATCTGCGACTCGACCACCGGGTTTACTGCCCCGCGCCCCAAGAAAGGAACGGTGGCAAAAGGGCGCTGGTACAGATCGATGTGTCCCTTCCATCGCGTCCATTCCGATCCGTACATGAGTTGCGTGGACTGGTCAACGTTGCATCCGCCGCTGCCGAGCAGGTGGCCGCCCTTGTACATGACACCCGGTTGACTGGTGGCTAAAGCGATGGGATTGCGCATCGAACAGTCGGCGCCAAAGTAGTTTTGGGTCATGTAACTGCAGGAGGCGACATTCTGAATGGTGTTCTGGTCAATGAAACATCGGTCGTCGCCGATGCGCGAAATGTTGTCAAAGGTGTACGAGGTGGACATGTCCGCGGCAATACAAAGAAAGGGAAAAAGAAAGAACAACACGCGGAAGATGCAGAGACAAAATGGTGTTGATGTTGATGAAGATGAAGAAGAAAAAAAGAAAGCAGATGAGTGACGCAATTATCCATTACCATGCACTACCAACTACAAGCTACTAGCTACTACCTACTACTAACTGCTAACAAGCCACCAACAACCCTACGATGGCCATCGCATTTGCCGCAGGCGCCAATCGATGTAGACGCGTTCCACGAAAGCAAACTTTCCAATGTCGCTCCTCCTCAAATATGGACAAATGGGAATGATGCGCACTTGTGTGTCCGGAGATGACTTCAGCAACGATTGTTGGAGACGCAGCGCCTTCTGTCGCGTCGTGCGTGCACAAGTCACCTTTCCGTTGGTTTCCGACGGATGATATCGACACAAGAAACAGGGTCGAATCGCGTCGTCGTCGTTGTTCTTCGGCGGCAACTGCGTAACGATCATAGTGTCGAACGTGTTCATTGGTCGGAATGAATCGGTTGGGTTTGTTCGTTTGGGTTTGTTCGTTTGTTGCTTGAATGTCTCCAACACTTTTTTGCACTGTTTAAATGCGGCACTCCATCTCCACCCTCTCCATTGAAAAAACGGGTGGCGGGCCGTTTTTTTGGCGAATATTCACTTCCATTCTGATCTTGACCACTGCCATCCATGGCAAGAAGTTGGTGCAAATTGATAGATGACGATGGGATCGGAGGCAAGTGGATTGTTTCCGCCATCTGCACTGTCGCCGCTGCCGTGTTCGGAAGAATGGTGTCGTCTGGATGCGCGGTAGCGAACTTCGTCATCCTTGTGCACAAACCACCGCACGTACGGATGCGCAATGTGCGACCGCGCGCCAACGGTGTTCTGGTCTGTGACGTCCACCAATGCCTCGAAGGAGATATTGTCGGCAAAGGAGGACTCGAATAGTCTGCGTCGCAAGCGAGTGTCCCATCGTGCGCGTGCGGCTTCCACTTCCCGATCCATCCGAAGCAGGATGGCGCGCTGCACCAACGATTCGCGCCCATCCGACCATTCCAGGGAAAACTTGGACGTCATGATGGAGTGAAATTCAAAATACGCGCACACATGCACTGACTGCTTTCGCGCGCGCAAAAAGATAACGTCTTTGCGTTATCCATCGCTTTAAATTGGGCGAAAGATGGAGAAGGTGAGAAAGGGGGAGGGGGAGGAAGCACACACTGAAATGTGGGATTAAATAAGAACGTAACGCATGTTGTTTGCAATGCGCTGCATGTTGCCTTCGGGCGTGGATTCCTTGGCAGAAGGCATGTTGCCGAACAAGAACAGTGCAAAGGCATTCCCGTCGTCTCCCACGCGCGTGTTGGCGGTGGAGTAAAAGGCGCGATTCGATTGATCCAGCTCAAACTGTTCCCACAACCCACCGAAAAGTTGCTTGCTCGCGCCATGAATGCTTGGATTCATCGCTTGCACGGCGCGCTTGACGTTGCGCGTGATTTGTTCCTTGCGCGCAAGATCGAAGGCGGGGCCCGCTGCTTCTCGGTCCGGGCGATCCAAGATGTCTGTCAACAACACATTTGCAAACGGATTGCGTTTCGTGCTTTCCTCGTAGGGTGGATGAATGCCAGAAGCAGCGGACCCACCACCACCACCGCGGCGTTTGCCCATGCCCAACAACGTTTCTCGAATGGCTTTGGCTTTGGCGGCATGCAATGCGTTGTCTTGGTCTTCAGCTTCCCCTTTGCCTTCCCCTTTGCCTTCCCCTTTGCCTTCCCCTTTGCTTTTCTTTGCATTTGACGCAAGGTACAAATCCACCGCCGGATCAGAATCGGGCATCGCCGCGGCAGGGTCGGAATCGGCGCCATGTACACCCTCCTCTGTTCCTTCCATGCCTTCCATGCCTTCCATGCCTTCCATACCTTCCATACCTTTCATGCTTTCTTTGGACAAGCGCGCCAACAATTTCTCCATGTCATCTTGCGGCAATACGACAGTGGGGGGTCCACTCCAACTGCGTACCCGGAGCACTACAAAGACACTCACGATGAGCACGATGACGGTTTGTGCGGACATGCCACATAGCATCAAGACCCATGCCAACAGGAGCGTCAAGACGAAGACCAGCAGTTCCGAGCCAAATCGTTCGTCCCACGCGGAGACTGTGTCGAAGAGATTGAATGACGTGAATGAGAAGGTCATGATTGCGACGGAAGATTGGAGGACGTTGTGTTGCTCACGTTATTCTTTCTGTACACAAAAAAAGAACATTCGCTTGCGCAAAACAAGCGCACACTGCTGAGTTGCTTGCTTGCTTGCTTGCGTTCGTTGAGCCTTTTTTTGCTTGGCTTAAACAAAAAGCGTACAGTGGTACATAGTTGCATACGCCACGTTACTTTCCATCCATTCATCCTGTTTTTTTTGTTTACCCCGTTTTGTTTCTCGATCGATCGATTGACAGATTGATTGTTTGTATCTTTGATCATGGCCGGCGGATTGATGAATTTGGCCTTTCCTGGGCAACAAAGTATCTATTTCCACTCCAATCCCTCGAAGACTTTTTGGAAAGCATCGTTTCGGAAATACACCAACTTCGGCAAGCAGAACTTCCGCCTCGACCCCGAAGGAACGCCAGCGCTCAGTCTCAATGGAGAAAGCACCTTCACCTTCAAAGTGAAACGCTACGCCGACTTGCTGATGGACACCTACATTTGCATCACCTTGCCCACGATTTGGAGCCCCATCATGCCTCCGCAACCCTTCGTAAAAGCAGACGGGTCAGTCGGCTACACGGAGTGGGCGCCCTACGAGTTCCGCTGGATCGACCACATTGGTGCACAAATCGTGCGTCAGATCACGATCAGTTGCGGCAACCAGACACTGCAACAGTTTTCCGGACAATACATCTTGTGCGAGGCGCAGCGCGATTTCAGCGGGACCAAGTTGGCGATGTTCTACGAAATGATTGGTCACGTGCCGGAATTGAACGACCCCGCCAACGCCGGGAGCCGCGTGAATGCGTATCCCAATGCCTTCTATACCACAAGCCCCGCGGGCGCAGAACCCTCCATTCCCGCGCGCACTCTGTACATCCCGCTGGGCGCGTGGTTCACGATGATGAGCACGCAGGCCTTTCCCCTCGCAGCCTTGCAATACAACGAGCTGCAAATTTCGGTGACCTTCCGTCCCCTGAACGAGTGGTTCACGATCCGCGATGTCGCCGACTACGCCAACTTGTATCCCGTGGTGGCGCCGAACTTCAATCAAGCGTACATGCAGTTCCATCGGTTCCTGCAATCGCCACCGGACGTGGCGCTGGCTCCGGAGTCGTACGTGGACAAGCGCACGGCGTGGCGCGCGGACATTCACCTGAATGCGACCTACTGTTTCTTGTCCAACGACGAAGTGAGGTTGTTTGCGCGCGCGCCGCTGCGGTACCTCATCAAGCAGATCTTCGAGACGCCCTTCTACAACATCACGGGGCAAACCAAGGTGTCGTTGGTGTCCAACGGCATGGTGTCCGCGTGGATGTTTTACCTGCAGCGCAGCGACGCACACCTGCGCAACCAGTGGTCCAATTACACCAATTGGCCGTACAACTATCTGCCGCAGGACGTGGTGCCGGCGACGACCAACGGCGACCTGCCGGTGACGGCCAATGGCTCCGGCGAAGTGCGCACTATTGGGCCGGGGGTGAATGTGGACGGGTCGTTGACAGGGTTGTTTGTCACGGGGGATTACAATCCGCAGAACATCAAGCACATCTTGCAAAGTCTGGCCATCGTAGTGGACGGTCAGTACCGCGAGAACATGTTGCCTGCGCCGGTGTACCAGTACGTGGAAAAGTTCGTGCGCACCTCCGGACATGCGCCCCCCGGCATCTACTGCTACCAATTCTGTTTGGACACCAATCCGTTCAGCGCGCAGCCTTCCGGCGCGATGAACATGAGTCGCTACAAAAACGTCGAGGTGGAACTGTCCACCATCATTCCGCCGTTCGATCCGTACGCACAAGTCCTCACGCTTTGCGACCCCGCGACGGGCGAAACCATCGGCGTGAATAAGCCCAGTTGGCGCGTGTTTGACTACAACTTCAACTTGTACTGGATTGAGGAACGCTACAATTTCGCCACCTTTGTCGGCGGCAATGTCGGATTGTCATACGCAACCTGAGATGTGGTTTGGTTGGTTTCTTTGGTTGGTTTCTTTGGTTGGTTGCCTTAGTAGCGGCGGATAGCGCGGAAGGCGGATTGGTTGCCGCTGAACTCGTTGCCGCCGTTGCTGAGGGCATTGTAGTTCTTCAACACGGCTTTTTGTTTCAGAAAGGTGGTGTAATCCGAACTGTCGTACACGAACTTCACGTTGCATGCGGCGGCGGGCAATTCGCGATTCATCTGCAGCGAGCTGTAGACCACCGTCGGCATGCATTTGTTCGTGTTGCCGCCGAGCGCACTGCGGATGCCATGCACGTTGGGACGACTTTGCACCGACGCGCAAGTTGCTCCTCCGCAGGCGTAGCTTTCGCGACTCAACAAGTCCCCGGCATTCATCACCGCGCGAAAGGGCGTGGTCATGGAGCGCGGCATGTTGGCTTCGCGCAGTTGGCGATTGACGTGGTTGTTCCACGAGTTGGTGAGGATGTACCGGATCTGTTCGTACTCCGGGTAGCGCTTGTCAGTCAGCAGCAAGGTTTGCGGCATCCATCCGCGGATGGCTCCGCCGGGACTGTCTGGTTGGCGAACAAACATGGACATGCCTCGGTGAGACGAATTGAAGGCGCTGGTGTATCCGACGGACATGGTTCTGGGAAGTGGTGTATGTTGTTGCTAAGTGTGAGTGCGTGAATCTGGTGAAGAAAAAAAACGCAGCGGCAGAGATTACTATGAGACAACGACAGAAAAAAAAACAGCAGAATGGCGGTGAGGGCGCAAGGGAACACGATCAGAAACATTAACATTACTGAATGAAGCGCAAAAAAAACACACGAAGACACTTCACACAAAAACACACACACGAAGACACAGACACAGAAGCAAACAAATGTAGCCAAAGGTTGGAATGACAAGTATGTGCGCGCGCATTTACAGGAAGAGATACTCGAGGTCTTGCAATTTCCAGTACTCGAATTTGTTGCCTGCGATGGGGCGTCGGATGATGAAGGGGATGCACTTGGCCTCCAATTCCATCTCGGCGATGACGGACGCGTCGATTAGATGAGCGGGGACAGTCACCAGTGGGGGGCATCCGTGTTCCAATTGTTTGGCGCGCTGCCCAAGCACGCGTGCCCGTTCGTATTTGGTGAGAAAGGGTGCCGTTTTGTGGAAGGGGTCGACCACGTTGCCGTCCGCATCTCGCACAACTTGCGCCAACACTTGCACTTCGTGATGGTTCTCGCTGATGCACTCCGGGTGGTACTGATACAGATAACTCTGTGTGGATTCACGATCAAATTTCTCGAACGAAGACGCTAAGTACATGTCGTTCTCGTCCTCGTCGTCCTCGTCGTCCTCCTCTGCATCCCACATCCCTTCTTCTTCCTCCTCCTCCCCTCGACCCTCCTCTCGGCGCTTGCTCGCGCCATCTTCGAAACCATGGGCATGGGGAAAGGAGGTAGCATGCCCAGCTGACGTCGTGGCGCCGGTCACGTATGTTTTGGACCGAATAAGTTGCGAAGTTGTGGCTGCGAAGGAGAGTGCCGCGGTGGCCGTGCTTGTTCCCGTGCCTGTGGTGCCACTTGTCGCGGAGCCGCGTTTGCCGTGTTTGCCTTTGCGCGTTTTTTGTCGAGCGTGGCCGCGGCGATTGTTCTCGTCGTCGTCGTCGCCGCCGTCGCCGCGGTCGGAGGAAGACGATGTGTACGACGATCCATCTTCGTCGTCATCGCCCCCGTCTCGCTCGTCGTCGGACGATCCCAATACCGGGGTGGCCACTCCGTCGTCTCCCTCGACGTCGTCATCGTCGTCTTCTTGTCGCCGACCGTCTTCGTCGTCACTCTCCTGGTCTTCATCCTTCAGCGCATTGTCTTCGTTGTTTCCTTCATCGTCGTCCTCGTCCTCGCCGTCGCCATCACCGTCGTGCGCCACAGATTTGTCATCTTCATCATCGTCTGCGCGATGCTTGCGATTTTTGGTGCTGTCTGTGCCATTGCGACGGCTGCGCAATTTCCCGTCCGCGTCGTCCTCGTCGTCGCCGTCATCGCTGTGCACACTTTCTGCATCCGCGTCGTCCAAATCGGCGTAGTAAGTTCGTTTCCGGTCACCGGATCGTTTTGTGCCATGCCAACGTCCCGCCGAGGTCGATCGACTGCCGGAAGATGTCGCGGCTGTGGTCCCCGCCGAGGTGGATGCAGTGGATGCACGTCTGCGGCGCCGGCGCAAGGATGCGTCCATCTCCGCGTCGTCGTCCCCAAAATCGTCCATGGTGGTTGGCAACAGAAGATGAATCTGGTGGAAAAGTGTGGAGAAGGAGGAAAAAAATGGAAAAAATGAAAAAAACGGGCGTTATGTAAACTCTCTGCGAATGGTTTCGATTATTTTTCTGTCTTTCCAATCGAAACCATGAAAAAAAAACAACGGGTGTATTTTTGGAAGAGGAGAGTCCGTGGTTCGCATTAAGTTCATTACTTTGGCACATCACACAGCTACACAGCTACACACACATACACGCACTTACACGTTCACACCCGAACCCACGCGTACGCAAATACATGAACACTCTGACAAAAACACATCCCCCGTTGGCATCCCTGCCAACTTCTGCCAATCTTCACATTTGGCACCCGACATCTTCACATTTGGCACCCGACATCTTCAGTGGTCGTTGTTGTCCATTTTCCACACGTGTTCGCAGACGGTGCACAGATAGACGTATTTCATGTTTCCGTCGTCAAAGCGCAGATAGATGACTTCGCGGGGCGCTGCGTCGGAGGAAGCGTTGGAGGCACATGCCGCGCTCGGACAGGGAATGTTGTTCACGCGTGGCAAGGTGGGGTCCAGTCGTGTAAAGGGATTGACAAGATGTTGGATGGCAAAATCGTCGTTGCGTGCTTGCACCTGCAGCACACCTGCGCGCGATCCATCGACGTGCAATTCTTCATGGTTGCATTTGCGGCAGTAGTATCGAATCGTGTTCAACTCCCGCGGATTCAGCGTCAAGTAGTACATGTTGTCACACAAAGCACAGAACTTCATGGTATCGGCGCAGGTGAGTGAGTGAGCGAGAATGGATTAATCGCGATATAGGTAGCTCAACAAACAATTCTGTCCGCAATACGATTCAACTGTTTGGTTGTCTGTTTGTTTTATGTGCTGATTTTCATCAACCGCGGCGGCCATTGTGTCGCCGCGTTGCACACGTGATTGGCCTTAGTTAGCCTCGGCCGCGTGCAGTTCCATCGTTGAACAAAGACAAAGGAGGAAGGGGGGGGGGGGGGGGGAAAAGAAGAAGAGAAAGAGAAGGATTCGCAAAAAAAACCAAATAGAAAAGTCATGCGATGGACTATCCAATTGTCTGAAGAAGAAGTTTGCGTTCGTGTTTGTGTTCATCTTCGTCTTCGTGTGTTGTGATTGTGATTGCCTTAGCCTCCCTCCCTCCTTTGTGGGTACACTTGTTCCTCTTTCACATAACTTTGTTTCCTGTTGCTTGCTCCATTGGTTTCCCCAAGTCTTTGTTTCATCACTTTGTGCACATTTCTATTATCGTTGGGCGACCTAGTGAGTGAGTGAGTGAGTAAGTAAATTGACACACCAACAGACGAACCTGGCAAACCAACTAACAGCAGAACAGAACAGCAGAGAACCGCAAACCATGACCAGCACGAATGTTACCTTCGAAGAAGCCGCCTCGCTCCCGGATCTCACCCACTTCTTGAATCACTTCAAACTCGCCAATGGCGACACGGCGCCTTCTTCGCACACCATCATCCCCGGCAATCATCCCTCCCGTCGCACCATCTGCCCCCATGCCGCCAAATACGCCATCCCGCCAGAATTCCGAGGACTGCTGTACGAACATGTGTACAACGACGTCGTGGCAACAAAACAATTCTGCGGACTCACGGAGCGCCAATTTGCCGACAATGGTGTCTTCGCGGTCGATTTCGATTTTCGCTACGACGCCTGCGTCACTACTCGCCAACACGACCAGACGCACATCTTCGACATGGTTACCGTGTACCTGCAGTTCGTCAAGGACTTTGTGTCCATCCCCGTCGACACTAAACTGGAGATCTTCATCACCGAGAAACCCAACGTGAACACCAAAAGCAGCGACTACACCAAGGATGGCATCCACATGATCATCGGGCTGCGCATGCCGAACACACTGCGTCTGATGATCCGCGAGGAAATCATGAACCATCTGCCGCAAGCCTGGGAACTGCCCCTCATCAACAATTGGGACGCCGTGCTGGATTACGGCGTCTGTGCCGGCACCGTGGCGTGGCCTGTCTACGGGTGCGGCAAGCCAGACTGCGACGATGTGTATGAACTGACGTATGTGTTCGAGGCCACGCGCACCAACACCGAGGTGGGATGGACCATGCAATCCCGTCGCGCCGATCAGTTTCCGGTGCGTCACAACATGCACAAACTCTCGGTGCAGAACGACGACTACCCGCTCTTCGATGTGCATCCCCAGAAGCAGGAAGCCTTCCGCCAGCGATGCGAACAAAGCAACACCCGTCGCCGCCAAACGGAATTGGCGCGCGCGGCGGCCAGTCGCATGACGCTGACCGCCGAGACGGACGACCAAGACCTCATCAACATTGACCCGGACCAAATCACCGTCGGTCTGCACCAAATCATCAACCACGATGTCCTGAAACAAGCGGTGTTCGTGCTGCTCAAAAAATTCGAAAAAGAGAAGTTGTACGAACTGGTGCTCCTGCATCGCTGTGTGGAGCGCCTGCCGCCCAAGTACTACGAGCCCGGCTCGCACTTGCTCAATCGCCGCGTCGCCTTTGCCTTGAAACACACCGACGACCGACTCTTCCTCACCTGGGTCTTTCTCCGCAGCCGCGCCGACGATTTCGACTTTGGAACCGTGCCCGACCTGTTCGACGAATGGTCCCACTTCGCGTCGTCCAACCAGCAGGGCTTTGCCGTGTCGAAGAGTTCCATCTTCCACATGCTCCAACAGGAAGACGAGGCAGCGTACTGCGAAATCATGAACAATTCCCTCCAAGGCCTCATGGACATTGCGGTGGAGTCGGAAAACCCCACCGAAGTCGACATCGCCAACATCCTCCACTGCAAGTTCCAAACCGTGTACGTCTGCGTCGACTACAAGCGCCACTCGTGGTACCACTACGACCACCACCGCTGGGTGGAAGACACCGCCATCACCATCCGCGCGCAAATCTCGCAATTTGTGTACCAGCTGTTCTTCGACTGGCGCGAGAAAATGCTCGCAGAAATCAACGAATCCTCGACCCAGGGCACTGCGCGGGCCATCAACCCCGCCGCGCCGAACAACCACGACGCCGACGTCACACAGTTCAGCGCGCGCATCGAACATTTGCGCCAAGCCGTGAAGCGCACCTCGCGCCTCATGGAATGCTGCAAGAAGACCATCTTCAAGAACAATGTCCTGCGCGAAGCCGAGGAGAAGTTCTTCGATGCCCGGTTCACTTACGTGCTCGACAGCCACCGCCACTTGCTGGGCATGACCAACGGCGTCGTGGACTTCCACGAAAAGGTGTTCCGCCCCGGCATGCCCGAGGACTATCTCAGCAAAAGCACCGGCCACGCCTTCATTCCCTTCGAGGACCTGGAGATCGATGGTCCCCATGGCGCGCAGGTCCGGGACGTGCATCACTTCATGGAGACCGTGTTTCCCATCGAAGAACTGCGCAACTACATGTGGGACCATCTTTCCTCCTCGCTGATCGGCGAAAACAAGAACCAGACCTTCAACATCTACTTCGGCAACGGCAGCAACGGCAAAACCATCTTGGTGGAACTCATGAGTCTGGCGATGGGCCAGTACAAAGGCACCGTGCCCATCACCATGGTGGTCGGCGAGCGCACCAAAATCGGCGGCACCTCAGACGAAGTCGCGCAACTGAAGGGCGTGCGCTTCGTGGCCATGCAGGAACCCACGAAGGGCATGCAGATGAACGAAGGCGTGATGAAGGAGCTCACCGGCGGCGATCCACTGCAGGCGCGCGGCATGTACCAAAAATCGGAAATTTTCATGCCGCAATTCACCCTCATCGTGTGCGCCAACAACCTCTTCCGCGTCAACAGCATGGAGGACGGCACCTGGCGTCGCATCTGCTGCGTCGATTTCGTGTCCAAATTTGTGGACAACATCCACGACCCCGCACACGCCGGCATCCAGTACCTCTTCCCGAAAGACAAAGACTTGAAGTACAAACTGCCCGCCATTGCCTGCGTCTTTCTCAGCATGTTGATTCGCCGCGCCTTCCAAACCAACGGCATCGTCAACATATGCGAGACCGTGCGTCGCGCATCCGACCGCTATCGATATGGAGAAGACCACGTGCGTCGCTACATCGAAGAGCGCGTCACCGTCACCCGCGCACCAGGCGACATTGTGGAAAAGACCGCCTTGATCAACGATTTCAAACAATGGTACATGGACAACGTTGGTCCGCGCATCAAAGTCAAGAGTGACGAGCTGTACGAAGCCGTCGCGAAAGTCATTGGCATGGTCGTTGTGCCGCGCAAACAATACGTCGGCATCCGACTTGAATATCGCGACGATGAAGGAGGTGCCGACAACAACTTTGACGCATTCGTCATGCACTGAACTGTGCGCATGCGCATGTATAAAAAACCCCAACTGTGTAGATAAGTAGATGTTTTGTTTTGCAGTGTAAGCGCCGGTTGTTCACATCCCCGCTCTCCCCGCCCTTTACCATTGGGCGAGAACGGCGGAAAAGAGAACGACGGCGCAAGAACCAAAAAAAGAAACGCACACTTTCTTCCTCTTTTCGTTCTTCCTCTTCTTCTTCTCTGAACTTCTTTGTGACATCATTCCAACCTTGGAACACTCGTGTTTTTTGTCAACTAATCGGCGGCAGTTGCCTCCCCCGCCGCCGCTGCCACCCTGGAGGGTGCGCGCGCATGGTCGCGCCGCAAATACACATTTTGTGGAAACCATGCGGAGACTTGCGCCCACATCCACATCGCCGCGGCCACCACCCGATTGGAGATCATGGGATACAGCACCATCAACACCCCCGCGACGATGCGCATGTCCATCGACCACGCCGACGCAAAGTAGAAAGACGCCAATCCATAGGCCACCACCAACGCGTAAAACAGGTACCAACTGTACCGATAGTAACGCTGCAAATCATCCATCTCTTCGTCCTCGTAAAAGGTCACGCGCTCGTGCATGAATATACCGTGCAAATACTGCTGCTTCTGCGCGCGCAACCGCGTCTCTTTCTCCTGCATCATCGCCACACTGTCGATCGCCTGGCGCGTCGTCGTGTACAAGTAGTCCGTCTCCGCCAAAGCGCGAACACTGGCCACGGTCGAACTATTCGCGGAACTTGTGTTCATCTTTCTTGTTCTTCTGGTTGGTCTTGGTTGCACACACACACGTTACTCTCCTGTCAGAAAAAAAGAACACCTTCATCGCTGAGTTCTTTTTTTCAGAGGGCCGTTTTTTTTCATAGATCGGAGGGCCGTTTTTTTTCATGGATCGGAGGGCCGTTTTTTTGCGAATGTGTCGGGAAACGCATTGGTTATCATCGGCGGTTCATGCGCTGTTGCAAACTGGCGCTGTGGAATTGGGTGCTGTCGTCGATGGCGGCAAAGGGCATTGATCCGAGGTTGCTGGAGAGTGCACTGCCGAACGATGCCGCCGATTCCGTTGACATGGCTTGAAACCCACTAGTAGTGGTTCCGCTGTTCGTGGTCGACGCCGAAGCGGTGGAAGGGTTGGAAGACGATGTGGTTGTTGGACACTGGTCCAACTGGGAAGTGGTGAGTGCGGCGGCGGGATTGTGGCTAAAATCGTCTCCAGGTTGATCGCCCGGATTGAAGCGCCAATCGAATTCTCGATAGTTCATGTTGTTGCGATACGCCATGGAGATGAATTGCCGCCAAAAGTAGTACCCACCCACCACGCTGACCCCCACCAACAACAAGTAGAACACACTGTTGGGCAACAAACCCGTGCGGCGCACCAGGACGACCGCGATGATGGCCACCAGTGTGGTCACAAAGAGACGCATCAACACCACGCTTGCTTCGGTGCGATCTTCGAAGTACGTGTTGATTTGCAGCAGGCGCACGTTGTTGTTCTTCTCGGATTGCAACAACTCGAACTGTTTCTTCGCGGCACCCAATTGTTGTTCCATCACGTCCACCGCCTTCTTCTGCTCCATGATGGACGTCGCCGCGCTGTCCACGGCGCCGGCGCGGGAAGTGTAGTTGTCTTTCAACGCATTGTACAAATTCTGGCGCATCCGCGTGGTTTGATTGATCTTTTCCACAATCGCATTCACGTTGTCCGACGGCGATGTCTGCAACTCTTTCAACAACTTGCGCTCCAACACCTGCAGATCTTCAATCGCGGCAATGGAAACATCCTTGCTCCCACTCGTGGTCGCAGTGGAAGAGGAGGTTGTCGTCGGCGCGGTGGTTGTACTCGCCGCCGCCGCTGTCGCCGCTGCAGCAGTGGAAGAAGTTGCAGAAGTTGCAGAAGTTGCAGAAGAAGACATTATGTGATGTTCCAACCAAAAAAACGGGGGTCGGTTGCGGCAGATGGGAAACGTGGCAGAAAGAAAGAGAGGTGTGTGGTGGATATGTTACCTCAATAGTATTTTTTGCCGTCAGTTGCCGCCGCCGCTGGATTACGACTGCAACATTTGCACCCCCAACAAGAAGGCGCCGACCGCCACGCCCGACCATACCACCAACTGTGTTTGGCTGCTGCCCAAATTGATTTCACTGTCCTCCACGCGACTGCTGTATTCATCTTGCCATCGATGCATCTTGTCGTGCAGCGCGTCAAACACTTGTTGGTGGCCCGCGGTGAATTCGCGACTTTGTTTGTTGACCGCAGACGTTTTGGACAATCCGAGCGCATCCAACTTGGTTTCGTAGCCGTTGATTTTTTCCGCGGCAAGGCGCATCTCTTGGTCCGCGCGGTCCAAATCGGCCTGTTTCGCGAACTTGATCTCAAACGCTTTGGAGTCTCCGGTGAGAGGCGTGTTGTCTTTTTTGTGCGCGGCAAAGGCATTGGAGCCGAAGGTCACCACATTCGTCGTTCCATTGCTGCCGACGGACGGGGTTCCCGCTGGAATGTCCCTCGGTCGTGCGCGGCGCAGGTAGGTGTTGGCGTTGCGCAAGTACGTGCGGGTCGCGCGCTGGTCACCCACAAAGGCCTTTTGGTGCTTCAACACACACTTGCCCGTGGTGGACCCCGCGCCGCTTCCTTTCAGCACAAACCCCGCGCAGCGCTCATCCGCCGAACAGCGGGATTGACAGGCCTCTTTGGTCAAACTGTCATACTCCATGATGGTCTGGCCCGACACGTCCACGTCGGTGAACAATTGGTCGTAGATCCCCAAATACTGCATGTTGTTGGCGGCGTAGGTGTGCATGGTGGAATCCTCGTCCACGTACCCCAACTTCCCCACGTGGTCGTACGGCGACGCCCCAATGCGGTACCACGCAAACACGTTGCCGCTGTTGGTGGCGGGACTGGTGCGAATGTTCGCGCTTGCATCCACCACGACGCACCCACTGACATCCGTCGCACCGATGCTGGAGGCCACGCGACATTTGCCGGCGTTGCCCGACGCGTCGCGCACCCACGCGAAGAAGGGCTTGGAGAGTTGGTAGGCCATGCGGCGGCAGGCATCGAACGTGACATTCTCCCCCACCTCCTCCACGGTGTTGCTGCCGCCGCTGACACAGCGCTGGTAGGTGGAGGCCGCAGCTTGCGACGGATTGACCAGGCGGTTCACAAACACATGTTGTCCCTCCGACCCCATCACTTGTCCCGCCTCCAAGGGACTGCCCATCTTCAAGGGGATGGTGGTGCCGGACGCATCTTTCAACGGAACATTGGCGCCGATGGTGTTGTACTCGGACACCCAGTCGGGCAACGGATTGCTGAAACTGGCGTTGAACGGCGTGCCATTCCCCAGAGAGTTGCCCTCGCCGACGCGTTTCACGACACCCATGTTGGTGACGCGGGCTTTGATCGTGGTTCCATCTGTTGTTGCGGGATCGCGGAACCCAATCAGCTTGTTCAGGTACGTGTTGGTACTGCTGGTGCGTTGCTGCATCGCGGCGACCTGTTTCAATTTCTCGTCCAGCAGCGTCTGATATTGCACTTGCGCGGCGTTGTACTTTTCGCGCCAAGAGGCAATCGCTTCTTCGTATTGCCGCGCCAACTTGTATTTCTCCGCCATGCTCACCACCGCCTGCGTCGCAGCGGATTGGAATCCCTCCGTCACCGAGGGCGTCGACGTGTCCAACGAGGAAGGTTGAAAGATGGCGGCGGTGTCCGTGATTGTGTGCTGCGTCGCCGCGGCATTGGCGTTGGCCGGTCCCGATATGGTGCAGGTGGATGCTGTGCGTGGAGCCGACATGATGTTGCTACTGCTGCTGCGGATGGGTGCTGACCGAAGAAGAGGAAGAGTGGATGTGCGTGTGTGTACGTATGTGTGCGGCAGCGGCAAGAATCAATTCATGCGTATATCACAATGGCGACAAAAAAAACGAGTCTCTGCACCCAATGTCAACCAAATGCAAGGAAGCATCATGTCTCCACGTGTTAATGGGGCCAGGTGAACCCGACATAGATGCCCGCGATGGCCAGCAAACTGAGGGCACCGGTCGTCATCCAACGCGCGCGGCGCATTTCGCCGGCTTTTCGGGGACCTTTGCCGCCTCCCCTTCCTCCACGCATGAGCAACGAATTCGTGTCGGATCCGAAGGAACTCAGAGTGGTTGGACTTTGGAAACTGTCCAGTTCGTACGGCGCGGCCACGGCAGTTACTGCCGCCGCTTCCCCCACGCGCGAGAACCCTTCCCCTAAAAGCACGAAGAAGATGAGAAAGAGACCGACGCCCGCCAGCAACATCCAGTGGTACCGATGTTGATCGATCTTCGTGGATCGCGCGCGCCAGTCTTCGTTCGCGGTGCCGTATTCTTCCATGGACTGTTTGAGTTTCTGTTGCTCGCTCATCAATTGGCGATAGGATGCGTCGAATGCGCGCTGGAAACATTGTTGGTATTGCTGGAATGCCGCGCTCTTCATCTTGCGCTCCACCTCCAGCAAGTCCCGATGGATCTCATCCCCCAAGGTATTCAATTGCGCATGCAACTGTCTGGCGCGCAACAAATGCTGGTAGGGTTGCATCACCGACACGGCGCGACCCGTCGTTGATCCTGCAGAAGGCCCAGAAGCTAACACATCTTGCCACTCGCGTTGCGCGGCGCCAAAGACTTGATCCGTCTTCCAATGCCAACACTTCTTGTTGGTTCCGCTGCCATCAAAAGCAAACACGGTGCATTGATCGCTGTCGGCACATCGTTGGCGACAACTGTCGGCGGAGGTCACCCCACTCACTTGAAACACTGTATTGAACACGTCGTTGTTGTTGTTGTTGTTGCCGCTGGCGTCGTTGTTGTTGCTTCCACTTCCACTCACCATCAACTCATCGTACCGATACTCGAATGGCGCAACATTCTTCGGCGCATTGGTGGATTTGTAGTTGGAGGCTGCGGTGTCGGAGGTGTAACATTGCGCGCGCGCATCTGGCGACACGGCGATGGCCATAGCGTGCGCCTTGTCCACGAGACTGCGCAACGTGGCGCCAGGAGCATTGGCAGCGCTCACGAAATCCGTTGATGGTTGCGGCAGATTGCATCCCTGGGATCGAAAGAGCGCCGCCTTGCATTGAGAGGACAACTGTTGCGCGCGTGTGTTGTTGCGATAGGGCAAACAGGCGCCGCGAAGTCGCGCATCCGCGTCCAACCCCGTTTGAAAAGCATCCATCGCCTCTCGGTATTGTGACAACCATTGGTTGAACTGCTGCTGCTTCACTTCGATAGCGCCGACATCGCGCAACAGTTGGGTTTCATCAAACGTCAACTGTCGGCGTTCCGCGTCACACAACCCCTTGCCCCCCGCCAGGGTCGTGGATTGCGTTGACGTTGTCGCGGCGGTCGTCGTGGTTGTGGAGGCGGCGGAAGATGACGACTGTGATGCAGGAGCATTTACAGAAGGAGAAGATGATGATGATGATGGAGCAGAAGGAGCAGAAGGAGCAGACGACATGACCAAATTGTCTAGCACAAGCAAGAAAGGGATGCGGGGAAAAGAAAGCGTTGAGCAATGTGCGGCTTAGGTTCACTGCAGAAAAAAAAGGGGGTTATCGCGGAGGACGACGGAACATATTTGCGGCAGCGGCTGCGGCAGCGACAGAGGATGAGGATGAGGAGGAAGTGGAACCGCTGCCGAAGGAATAGGTGCGCAACATGATCCATGCCACGCCCACTGCGCCAAGCAACAGGCCCCATATGTTTGCATACCGCGTTGCATACACGGCATCAAAATCGGAGGACCGGCCACGCGCCGTGCGCAAATTCGGCGCCAAATCGTCGTTGTCCCCTTCGAGATCCGCAACCCGCTCTCGCGAGGTGTCCGACAACTGCGCAATGTCTTCTTGCAATTGCTGGAACTCCGGGTTGGATTGACGAACCTTCCCGTCGCGCTTCAATGTGTCCAATCGTGTCTGCAGGGTGACAATGTTCCTATTCGGCGGGCGGCGCGCAGATGGCGGCGACGCTTTTGCGGTCGAAAACATGGGAGGAAGAGCAGAAGTGGTTGAAGCAGAAGTGGTAGAAGCAGAAGTGGTAGAAGCAGAGGGAGGGGAAACCGATGAAATGGCAATTGACATATTTTGCGCTTGGCTTATGTTTGGTTACAAAACGACGACAAATGAATGAACAAACGGCGACGGCGACGGCGACGGCGGAAAGAAAACAAACCTGATCGGAGACGGTGGATGGCGCAACTTCGTACTGTGCGAGAAGAGAAAAAATAAACATGCACTGTTCTCCGATTGCCAAATCCGGCCCGCGGGCCGTTTTTTCGGGTGGAGGAGGGTGCGTGTGTGTGTGTGCGTGCGTGTGTGTGTGTGCGTGCGTGTGTGTTTGATTAGCCCATGGATCCCTCGGCGAAACTCAAGAAGATGTCGGTTTCTTTCAGACCGCCAACGAAGTCGCCTTGGAAAAAGACGAAGGGGAACTGTCTGCGTTCGGTGTGACGCGCCAAGAAGGCGAGGAAGGTTTCTTTGCCCTCCAACAACCACTCGTCGCAATTCACCACGCGGCAGTGAAATTCGGCGGCGCGGTCGGCGATCATCTTCTTTACTTGGTTGCATGGCGCGCAGCCCGACTTGCTGTACACCGTGAAAGTGTGCGGTGCTGTGGATGGGACCAAATCGGCCAGGTCCAACTCGTCCGGCAACAAGTCCGAGGCGGAATCGGCGGAATCGCCCGCCAACTCGGAAGCAACGGAAGCAACGGAAGCAACGGAAGCAGGAGGAAGCGATGTCATCTGTCAAGGTGAGCTTGTGCGTGTGTACGTGAGTGTGATAAGTTGATGAAAAAAAAAGGAAGTTTTGTTTAATTGGATTTGTGTAACACGATTAATCAAATTAAAAGTTATGATAAAAAGGTTGGAATGATAAGTCCGCCGGGAACTCCGCCCGGTCAAACACAATACCGGTAGTAGACGGTTTCCATCGCGGTGGTGCTGTGGCGCACAATTTTGCAGATTTGTCCAGGACGCAGACCGATGACTTGCGCCACGGGATCAAAGCGCGAAATGTCGGGCAACTGTGCCTTGTCGCTGACATTGTAGTGCGTCAACATCGCGCGTTCTTCCGCGGCATTGAGCACGATGTGTTCCGGCACGCCAGCATGGTCCAAAATATTGAATTTCAGTCGATGGATGGAGTACACCGCGACATAGATGCCCTCGGTGTCCCACAGATGCTTCAAAGTTTGCAGCACGGATTTGTTCGGGTCGTCGAACGCCACGACAAACAACGTATCCTGTTTGCGCAAGGTGTCGCTGTGAACAAACAAATCGTCCACCACGTTGTACACATGGCGCGCCGTGAAATTGGTCGCCAACGAAAAATGGATGTAAATGCGCTGCGGATCACCGCCACTGCCACTGCCACTACCACTGCCGCCGTCTCCTTCCTCTTCATTCTCCCCCAAACCATCCTCCCCACCAATTCCCTTGCCGCCGCCGCCGCCGCCCATGACACCCCCACGTTGTTCCTCTCCGCGGTTGCGCAATGCTTGGAGCGCACGCTCGGGCTCGTCCGATTCGGAATACAAATGCAACTTCACACACTGTGCGCCGCACGGCGCTACCATCAGAGTCTCCAAGAAGCTGCGATCCATCGAACGCAATCCGTCCTCCATCCATTGCCACTTGTCCGCCGCCAGCGCGTCCAACACCTGCTCGAAGACGGTTTGCGACTGTTGATGGAGCGCATTGCGCTTTTCCTCCATCGTCATGTCTTCCAAATCGGTCACGAATCCCTCCTTGGCGCGCGTCACCTCCAAGGGCGCACCCTCGCCCTCTTCATTGTATGACACGATGCGCTGATACAGTGCCGCATCTTCTCCTCCCCATCCCCAAAACTGATTGGGGAACCCGTTGATCTGCTCAAACTGGCGCGGACGGAAAGAGACAATGCCGCCAAAAAATCCTTCGTGCTGGTACCGCTTCCACACCGACGCCACATGCACCGGAGCACTCTGCGCATCCACGTAAAACGGTTTCAATTCATCACTCGGAATCAAATCCACGTCGTGAAACACACACAAGGTGGGATGGTACGTCCTGACCGCGTACAAAAAACCCTCGTTCAACAATTTGCCGCGGTTAAACGGCACATCCGCATTGCTCTCTTGACACACCACGATGTGGTACGCGTGTCCAGCCAACCACTGTTCCATGTACTCCACCAAAATCTCCAACTGCTTTGCGCGTTCGTGCGTCGGATCATCGCGATACGGAACCAAAATCACCGTCATCGGCTGCTTTTGTCCCATCTTCCCACCCTCTTGTCCATCCAACTCCAACTCCTCTTCTTGTCCCTCTTCTTGTCCCTCATCTTGTCCCTCATCTTGTCCCTCTTCTTGTCCGCGTTCACTCACTTCCGACGTTGCATCGTCCGTCACATCTTCGTCCATCGCATCCTGTTCTTCTGCGGACGCGGAAGACAAAGACGAAGACACAGGCGCGGAGGTCAAAAGAGAAGAACCTGATTTCGTGGCGGAGATGGTCGTCTCGGTCTTCTTGTGCAACAACATGTCCATCTGGTCGGAAAGGTGCATGATTTCCAGGGTGTTCATATCGAACCCTTCGTAAGAAGAGGTGTCATATTGCTGGCGACGCATCAAGTCCAACAAAATGGTGCGCGCCTTGAATATTTCTCGAAGCGAGATGATCTTTGTATTCGACGACATGGTTCACTAACACTCACTCACTCACCTGGACGATTGCGCAATCAAGGATGATTGTGTCGCCGAAAATAAATGTGCGCGCACTCTCCACCTCATCCCCCCTCCCCCCCCCCAATTCCTTCTTCATCCGAAGGAAATCGTCTTTTTTTCTCCGTCGCCTCCACCGTCGCCTCCGCCCCGCTGCATTGCCATTGGAATATCCGGGCGCATCACCGCCAATTTGACAGTTCCCTCCATCGGCGCAATTTCGCCCACCAATGCATCATTCGCCGGCGCCATCGATGTCACGTCCATTGGCAAACTCGGAAAGGCAAACGGCGTCGGCCGCTCCGGAACCACGGTGGGTGCCAAAACGGAAGATGGACTCATCGTTGTCGTTGGGTCAACAGCTGCGTCAGAATCCGCAGTATTGGTAGCAGTAGCAGTGTCTTCTTCGGCGGCAGAAGAGGATGAAGATGCGGTTGCGCGCAACTGGCGCACTGCGCGCTTCACGGATGCAGGCGTGACGGCGGTGGCGGCGGTGCCTGTGCCAGTAGTGCCACGGCTGGTCGTTCGTTGGCGCTCGATGGATTGGCGCACGGAATCCAAATATTCCGTGAAGACGGACGCATGCGTCGCGATGTGGTGGTGATGGTGGCGCACGCTGTCTTTGTTCATCAGACGCGCCGCATCGCGATAGTCGCTCAATCCTTGCCATTGCTGCAAACTGTCTTCCGTCAACAGTCGCAGCTGGACATTCATTGCCTGCAATTCTTGCATCAACAATTTCAGCGCATAGGGAACCTCCACCACCGTGAATGCACGCCCGTGCAACGAATAAGAACTCATCGATTCGTTCAGACGATCCACCGATGCTTGAAACTGCACTGGTCCATCCACCTGCGGACTGTACAAACGCCCGCGGTGACACACCGCCACCATCCCCGTGGATTGACAGATTGCCAAACGACAAGGAGCGCCTTCGCCGCGCCGCATCCATCCGTCGCGAAACGTGCTGGACAAGCCGTGGCGCACCAGCGGTTCGTAGTGCATGGTGGCCGCGCCACTGTCGGCAGTCGGTTGCCGCGTCAATCCGTCGTAGCGGCCTCGTGCCCGCACACGCATGCGGTCGCGCGCCAAGGGGGCGAGGCGGTGGTAGTACTCGCTGCCGACGAAGATGGCGGACTCGATCATCTGACCGGATCCCCCGTGCATCATCCACTGTTTGCCGCTGGCATGAAACCCCGCCAGAACCAACGACTGCGACAACACCGACCGCAACGGAGGCTTCTGCTGAAAGGAGGACCCGTTCACGCGCGCCCCGGCAAACAACCCGAGCCATCCAAACAACAATTCCATGCTCTCGTGCACCGCATGCACCTCATCGTCCTCCATCCAGCGCGCGGGAGACAAGATCAAATCGGGCACCGTTCCGTCCGCTGCGAACGGCAATTCGCAAGCATCCATCAAATCACATACGATGGTGGGCGGCGCGCTGCGACTGGCGAGTGTGTCCAGTGGCCGCAAGGGCAACGCAGTCACTTCCGTGCGCCAACACACTTCCTCCCCCGATCCCAAGGTGAGCATGTTGGAGAAGAAGGAGGAGGACTCCCGCTCTTCATTCCATGGCATCCCAACATCCTTCGCAGCCGTCATTCTCGCACCCGACTTCGTGCCACGCTTCCCTTTACCTTTACCGTTGCCTTTGCCTTTGCCTTTGCCGTTTCCTTTACCTTTGCCTTTGCCTCTTCCTGTTCCTGTTCCTTTGCCTTTGCCTCCGCCACCTTGCATCAGTCCTGTGGCATCATCGTCCGAGTCATCATCGTCCGAGTCATCGTCGGACGTTGTCGCATCACACATCTCCCAGGAAGATATCAACTGCAGTCCATGAAACAAGCCGCGTTCCACTGCGCTGCGATTGACGATGATGCCACTGCCACTGCCTCCGCCAAAGGAACTGTAGTTGTCCATGACGGCGACAATGCACTGCATGCCAGTTTGCGTGCGCTCGGTACTGAAGAGACGAGTGGACGAAGATGTTGGGTGGGCAACGGTTCCTTCATCCCCCCGGTTGGTTGAGGTTGTGGTTGTGGTTGCAACCGGTGTCAGGGAGCACATGGTGGGCGCCACGATGGCCAATTGCGACATGGATTGGAGATGAGTGGGCCATGGAAACAAAGAGGTGGGAATGTCCGTGGATCCCGCGCCGCGATCACTCCATGCTTCAAAACTTCGACGAAGGGTGTTGCATACACGGCGCAAATGGCAGGGATGCGCATGTTCAACAAAGGGAATCGCGGACAAGGTGGTGCCTGCAATTGCCATGGCCGGATCGATTTCCAGGTGGGTCCACGATTGCGGCAACGCCAAGTCGCGCCAGCGCATCGCCACCAACGCGCCTTCCGACTCCCGCACATCCACGTAATCCCAACATCCTTGCGACCCCACTAAATCCAAGTAGGCATCTTCAAGTGCGGCCTCCTCCTCCTCCTCCTCCGCCCCTTCTTGGTTAACTGATGTCGAGTGTCTTCGTTTGCCGCCGCCACCACCACCACTGCGTGCTTTCGCGCGATCAAACAAGGTGGGAGGAATCCATCGTCGCGCCGCAATAGCATCCTGCATCGCGGCGGATTTCATCAGGAAGCCGCCAACTGCTTCCCCCCAGTCCACTTCCCCCATTTCAAAGCGATCGCGGCGATAGACCAACTCTTGTTCTTCCACGATGAACAAGGGTCTCACCAATCGCCCGGCATCAGTGAACACGTTGCATTCGCGCCTTGCCACGTCCACCGCCACCGACACATCCCACGGAATCATGCCATTGCGCCGAAACAGTCGCAGTTGTTTGGCCAACAAGCATCCGTCGGTGGATACCGCCATCCAATACCCGTCGATGGTCGCGCGCCACGTCAGATCAGACCCGCTTCGTTCCGACGCGGAAGTCAATGCGATGGGTTTCCACACCGCCGATCCCAAATGGCGATGCAAAAACGCAGACCATCGCATGACATCTCCTTCGTTCGCGATGCCCAGCGCACCTCCCCCTCCACGACTCCCTCCACGACTCCCTCCGCGACTGACACGTGTCAAGAGCGGCAGCGCCAAGATAGTGGTGCACGCTCCTCTCCTGTCTTTGTCTCCGTCTCCGTCTCCGTCTCCGTCTTTGTCTCCGCCGCCACTGTCTTCTTCTTCCACATGAGCATTCGCGGCAAACAGATCAGGACTGTCGACAATGTCCACTGGATCGACATATCCCCAATGCGATGTCAGCAACTGAAAGGCGGCGGCGGCGGAGGAGGAGGAGGAAGAAGAAGGAAAAGAAGAAGGAAAAGAAGTCGAGGATGAATGGTAGTGGATTTGGCGCAATTGCGCAAAGGCACTTTCGCGATTGGTGCGATCGAGTGGCACGGTCAACTGTTCCAAGGATCGCATCCACTCTTCCGCCCACGCCGAATGTTCCAGCAGGGATTCTGCGTGTGTGTCCAGCAAGTCGGTCCACTGTGCCACCAGCACGGATGACAGCGCGGTGTGCACCACTTGTCGCACTTTGGCTAAAAAGCGGCGGTATTGTTGTGCAAACACCACTTCCATCTGTTCTGCCGCCGTGGCCATCCGGTGTCGGCTGAGGTGATCGGCGTGCCAGTCTGCCTCCGTCGCCGCTGCGCGGTCCGAGGACAACAGCAGGCGCGCGACCATGCGCCCCAGTACCCATGCCTTGTGTTGCGACGACGAGTTGCGCAACCCGGGCAATAACGCCTCGGTCAAAAAGAGGGTTGGGTCTCCACGGCATGCTGGTCCACAATAGTCCGCCGCCAAGGCGCGCAGTGCCTCTTCTTGGCTCAGAACGGACGCCGATCGGTATATGGTTGCGCGCAACGCATCGTCGATCGGCGCATGTGCAAGGTCGCCGCCGCCGCCGCCACTGCTGGTGCACACTTCCACCAAGGCGCGATCGGATGCCACCCCCAGGGCGCGCATCACGATGGCGAGCGGCACCGGCTCCCGCAACCCCACTTCATTCCACACCCACAAATCGTTCTCTTGGCGCGATCGCCATTCGATGGTACACCCGTGTAACTCTACGCATCTGCCGGCAACTGTGGTGGAGAAGCGCAGATCATTGCGGGCAGGTTGGCTGCGGAGAGGAAGCACTCGTTCTTCGCCGCGGAGGATGAAGTAGCCGCCGACGTCGTCCACTGGCTCTCCCATCTCGGGCAGCAATTCGTCGGTGTATTCCGACAAGACACAGGCGTCGGAGCGCACCATGATGGGAATGTTTGCCAAAAACACCGGTTCGTCGACCAAGTGCGATGTCCAATCTTTGTCTTTGTCTTTGTCTTTGTCTTTCCCTTTGTCTTTGTCTTTGTCTTGGCTGGTGTCCGATGCACCAAACTCGATGCGCACGGGGCAGTGCAAGGCCAGGGTATAGTTCATGTCGCGCATGCGTGCTTCCGCGGGCATCATGCGATGGCTGTGCAAGGGATCGTCTACGATGGGAGGCAAGAGATGGTAGCGGAGTTCCTCGCGCACCGCACTTCCGCCAAAATAGATACGGACATCTTGGCCGCGCACATCGGAGAGAACCACCGGATTGTGTTGGTGCAACAGATCTCCGATGCCGCGGGAACACCATTCGTTGTATCCGTCGAAAACATGCGACAACAAATCGCGTTCGCGCAACACCTTGCGCACCAAATGGGTCACACCCTCCTGGTGCGCCGCCTCTGCAGTTCGATGACTCAGGGAAGAAGAAGTGCCCTCCAAGCTATTGTCGCGGTCATCGTCCGAGTCGTCTTCTTCATCATCACCGCCGCTGTCTTCGGCGTTTCCTTCTTTGTCCTTGTCCTTGTCCTTGTTCTCTTGTTCATTCTTGCCGTCTTCTTCCGATTCGCGGCGACGTATCAATCGAACTGCCATGCGGGAGTCTATGGTGTGAAACAGGAATGAACAAAATCAAAGAAAAAAAAAAGAAAACAATGCAGTCGATTTGACTCGGTTACAATACGGCGACAGTTTTTTTTAAGCAACGATTCGTGTCGTCATTTACCAGTGCTACATCTAATGTACTCTACATCTACACAACACTTGCATGCACCGAAATCATCATCCATTGCGACGAAATACATGCACCCTATTTCCTTCACCTCGCACGATGAGTACGAATTCTCCGTTTCTGCCTGCAATCCTCATGGCGGCCAACTCGTGGACTTCATCTTCCTCTTCCGACGATGACCCTGTGTCCGATCGACGAATGGTCGGCATACCAAAACGCCTCGCAATGGATTCAAACAGGTCGCTGGTCTCATGGTCCCCTTCTTGTTCTTCTTCCGTTTCTTCATCTTGCTCTCCCTCTTGTTCTTCGTTTTGCTCTCCCTCTTGTTCTTCGTTTTGCTCTCCCTCTTGTTCTTCCTGTTCTCCCGCTGCCGCGGCCATTGCTTGCAGCAACGAGGGACCGAGCAAAGCAGAGAGCATAATGTCGGTCATGGTTCGATTGGCCAACACCGACGGCACATGCACTTCAGCGGCGGCGGAAGCATGGGTTGATGTGTCGGACACCAAGTCCAACACATCTTGGGATAATGCGTCGTTTCCTTCTGCGACGGAGTGGGTTTGTCCGATGCACATGATCCACAAAAACTGAAAACTGAAAACTGAAAACAAGCAATCAACACCAACCAAACCAAACCAAACAAACCAAACGAAAGAATGTGCGACCGTCACATGGAGCGGCGCAAGCGGTCGCCTCACACATTCTCCGAGCACCACTCCTTCCTCTTCTCCCTCACTTTTCTGGGAGCCTAGGACCCTGGGAGCCTAGGACGCAGGGATGGAAGAGGAAGGAGTGAACTTGCGGCTACGGGTGTGGCTACGGGTAAGGCTACGGGTACGACCACGGCTGCGGCCACGACTGATGGGGGTGGTGCGGGGTCGTAGGTACCGACTGTGACTGCGCCGGGACCGTGGCGATGTGCGCGAAAGAGGAATGGTGCGATGGCGACGGGTGACGGTGTGTGCCTCCACGCGCGATTGATTGGCGGGAAAGGTTGCCGGGAGAAACTTGGTCCACGGTTGGCGCTTGCGGTCGCGCAAATAGGGGGCGAAGCGCTCGTATTGTCGATGTTGGCGCACGAACTCTGCTGCGACAAACGGAGTGCCGCATGATGACCCAAAGCGAACGATGCACCCCAATCGCCGCGCCAAGGCCGAATCGCACACAATGCCGTCCACTGCCCCGCGCGGGGCAAAGGGTTTCGGACGGTCCGATTGCGACATGAACTCGCGGCGGTCCATCTCGTAGTGCGCACACACCGTGCGCGAACAAGGGTGGTGGTCTTTCTCCAAGTAAACATCGTAGTGGTCCGCGATGATGAGTCGCGCCACATCCAGGTTGATGCGGCCCTGGTACTTCTCCATGAGCTGGGTCAAGCGCACCATGCGCGCGCCCTGGTGTCGTCGGATGTCGTAAAAGCCCGAGTTTTCAATCTCCAGATTGCGAATGCGATCGTCGTAGGGCGCATTGAAGCCAATGAAGTACCCGTTCTTCGTGCGCTCCACGCTGTGGAAGGCCAGCCCCAACTCCAGGCGCAAGATTTCGTTGCCGTGGATGTCGCCGAAGAGCCAGGCATTCGCATAGTCCCCGCCATTGTTCGCCAGCAACACTTCGCAGTACTCGTCCAAACTTTTGGCAAACTGCATCGCGCGCCGGATGCGAAACGCGATGGGATGCTTCTTCTCGTAGCGCCAAAACCCGCCAAACGTTGTCTCGGTGCCAATGATGCCTGCCGACGTCACGAAAAAGTCGGAGCCGCTCCAAATCCAACACGGAGAAGTCTGCATTGTGAACATGTAGCCTGCCGAAGGACGCACGAACACCATGTAGTTCAAAAATTGTCCGTCCACAAAATCGGTGAAGGAATTGTGCGCACACACGATGTCGCCCGTGGACGTCCAGTCTTCGCCGACCGCCATGAACGCACTGCATCGATCTTCCGGGGTTTTCGTGAAGCGCTGGTCCCACGCCGCACGCTGATGTCTACTGCCGCCACCCCTGCCGCCACCTTCTTTTGCATTGCCCGCATCCGATGCGCGGGGCTGCGGCGCCTTGCTGCTGAACCAGTAGGGAATGGAGCAATACAAATTCCACGCCAAGATTTCGGCAAACGAGGTCGTGCATCCATTGGCGTTGCAACCGTCGGCAATCGCATGCAATTCGTCCCATGACTCGCGATACTCTTTCTTGACCAGTGCCCCAAAATCATCCTCAATCCATTCGACCAACTGCGACCATTCGTATCCAAACGACTCTGGAATCACATACTGCAACATCAATTGCACCTCCGCAAAATCGCGCGCACACAAATACCCGTACGCATATCCACGTTCGGCTGGAGTGCCATCAATCTCCACGAAATTCCATCCGTGATTGCGGCGCAACGATCCATGCTTCACTGTCACCTCTTTGTCTTTGTCTTTGTCTTTGTCTTCGTCTTTGTCTTTGTCTTTGTCTTTGTCTTTCTTTCCAGACGACAAATTCTCCGTGGCCATCTCTTTCGTACCCCAGTGTGTGTGTGTGTGTGCGTCAATCAACCGTGTGCGCGTGGGTTTGATACATTCTTCCCTCGATTATTTTCTGTTGCCCGGCGCATCCAACGTCAGCCGCATCCGAAACTTGCGCGACGGCGAAAACCTGAGGAAGGAAACGGTTTCTCCGCGAATACGGTATTCGTGAGCGGACTGCTCCGACACACTGCGCAGCAACATCCACTCCATCATGCCGCCCAAATACACAAACACTTGTTCAAACCCCACCGCCACACACTGGTTGTATTTGCGGTAAATGGTGGCATCGCCCGCATGTTGTCCGTAGATGACAATGGGTCGATGAACTTCCCACCGCGACAACCATCGATTCAAGGTGGCTTCCTCCTCGGCGCACGGAAGTGTGTGCGCGATGACGCAATCCTGTCGATGTTCGGGCAAGGTATTGATCAGGCAATACGTTCCCTCCTCTTGATTCAGCAATGCGCACAAGTCCAAGTGACCAATCCAGCGCACGGCTCCCCCCGTTTTGCCATCCAAGTCATCGTCCTCCTCACCAACACCTCCACGATTGGTCCTGTTTGTCAACGCGTCCATTGCGACATTTCCACTTCCATCTGCAAAGTGTGATGGTTGATTGCCCATGTTATCTACACAATCTCGCTGCCGCCGTTCCGTCGTCTTCCAGAAAAAAAAACAAAAAAGAGTAACCCGTTCGAACACATCCTCTCTTCAAATGGCTTTTATCCTTTCCAAGGTTTCCAACCCGCCTTCGTGCGGTTGCTGTCCTCCACGGAACCCTTGTTTACCCCCCACATAAACATTCCGCAGCGAGTTTGGTCAACACACAACCTTCCACCACCCATGGCGCAAGGCGGACTATTGTTTCTCTCTAGTCATCATTGTCATCCTTTCTCCACAGCACCACCACCGTCAACACCAACGTGGTGGCAGTTGCATTGGGTCTATTAGAAAGCGTGGTGGTTCGTCCAGTGCGGACACCAAAGACACAAGCAAAACACAGAACACAACTCGTTCACCGCATCATCGTCGCATGCACATGTCTGCGGAAACCAACCGCGCCAACGGCAGCAGCATCAGCAGCAATACCTCCCTTGACAATTCTCATGAGTCGCGTGAGTGGCAACCCTTGCACAGCCCGCTGTTCCAAAATGCGCTGCGTTGGATGACTGCGCAATTGAATCGATGTGTGCAGCAGCCGGGTGGATCAGTGTTGGTTGTCACCGGCAAACTGGGGATTGGGAAATCGGTGTTCGTGGAGCGCCTGATTGCCGCGTTGGATGCATACGCCACCTGGCTCGGATTGGAACACGGTCGAGCACGGTCCGTGTTGGAGCCCTGGATTGCTACCGCCATTCGCACTCGCCGCAATTGTGCAGGACGCAAACACATCTTGGTCGTGGACGATGCACATGTGTCGATGGAAGAAGACTCCACATGGCATGCGCTGCTGAACACATGGCGTCGCGAAACACAAATCCCGATGATCGTGGTCGTCTGCAGCAAGTACGACAAACCTGTGAGCGCATGGTCATCTTCTTCTGCTTCTTCTTCTTCTTCTTCTGCTTCTTCAACGTCTTCTTCGGGTGCTGCGGCATCTCATGTTCCCCTGCATTGGATTCACCTTCTGCCGCCCACCTTGCAAGAAGTGGCAGGATTGGCTGATCCACCTTGCCAATCCCCAGATGCGTTCCAACGACTTGCCGCGTTGTACAATCATTGCGAAGGAGATTTGCGACATTGCTTAGTGCAATGGACGTGGCGACATACTGTGCGGCACACTCCTGGCGCTTCGCCCGAAGACAACCTGAGCCGTGACATGGGCATGGATGGGTCGGTGTTTGACACGATGCGCAACGTCATGAATGCCCGCAACAGTGTGGACGAAAAGGAGCGATGGTTCGCAATCCATCCATATCTCCACGAATTGGTGTTAACCCACCACTATCCTCAACTGTTGCGCCGCGGCAACCCCGCGAGTGTCATCGGCGAATTATGGCACATGCAACGCGCCGCCGACGCCATCTCGTGTGGCAACATATTCAGTCAACACTCGGAATCCATGCACGCCCTGATGCTGATTGATGCCGCGAGTCACTGCATACCCCACGGCGCACTCACTTTCCCCCGCGCAAAACGCAGCGACAAACAATTTGCGTTCGATGGCGGTTGCGGCGGAGGTCGTCGCGACAACACTCATCGCGATGATGGAAGCGACACTTGGTCCATTTCCTCCTCCAAAGCATCCAAGGTATCCAAGGTATCCAAGGCACCAACTCCCGCCGCTAAGTCGAAGGAACCAAAGCCGCCGAAGGAACCAAAGCCGCCGAAGGAACCAAAGCCGCCGAAGGAACCAAAGCCGCCGAAGGAACCAAAGCCGCCGAAGGAACCAAAGCCGCCGAAGGAACCAAAGCTGCCGAATGAAAAGGAACCCAAATCATCAAGAAAGAAACCATTGGCGCAAGAAGCAGTGTCGTCGAATCAGTCGGAGGAAGTGGTCATTGTTGCGGGATGTGATGATCTTGAACCTACTCTGTCGACATTAGCAACGACGTTGACGGAAGAAGCTGTGGTAATGGAGCCGAAGGTATGTTTGGAGGAAACAGTGTCATCAACCTCGGTCGCGCGAAAAAAGAGAGCAACTCCTGCCGTCGCCGGTGCTGCCGCAAGTCGAAAGCGCAAAACACCGCCGCCGCCTTTGACGCCGCAAACATCGACGATGGATTCGTGGCTCTCCGTCAACAAATCAATCCAACCTTCCAATACATAATTTTCGATTTGAAGAGTGAATTACGAAGGTTGTTTTTGTGCTGCATGTTTGTATGCGTGGATGCGCATGCGCACGTGTGTGTGTGTGTGTTTGTATGTAGTGTTGTTGTTCGCGTAACTGGGTAATCATTGCAGGAAACTCATTGTCGATGACTTCTTTTTTTTCTCTCGCGGTTCCATCACGACGAAAACGCACATCCCGTCAACCGTCACTCTATTACGTTCGTTCGTTGACCACATGACACCTCTGGAAAAGAGACATTGTTTGTTTCTCGGCGGATGTATTCCTGCGCGACTGTTCCTGGTGTGGATCGCCGCCACCTGGTCGCTCCGCTATGTGCGCATCCTGGCATGGATTGCGCTGCTCATTGCAGGCAGCTTTTTGTACTTGTTTTTGTCCGGCAAGCGTAAAACCGGACCGGAAGTGTTCGGCGAAGCTATTTGGTGGAATCACTTGCGTCCAGTGCACGCAGCGTTGTACGCGGGATTTGCTTTCTCGGTGCTCTATCTTCGATCCTCGCGGGCGTGGATGTGGCTGGCGGCCGACGTTGTGCTGGGCTTGCTATCCTTCTTGCACCACCATCGCCACTTCGGATAAGTGATCGAATTCAATGGGGGAGGGCGCGGCGGCGGCGATGTCGGCGCCAAGTTGAGTTTAAATACAATGGTTTTTTTTCATGGAACAGCAACAAGCTCACATCGATCTATCTCCCCATTCTCATCATCATCATCCTTCGACAATGAACTATTATCTGCTGCCCTCAGTGACGATGGTCGATCAGACGCAGCTGAGTCCCGTGGACTGCAGTTTCGGCGTGACGCCCAGCGTGTCCTTCAGCATGTGGTGGCAATACAAGAACTTGTATGAACAATTTTCCCACCTGATGCTGTTCCCGCCGGCGTGGCATCGACGCGACACCTTGTTTGAAGACGTCGTGAAGAGCGTGCACAACTACCACTACATTCACCACAAAGTCCCCGGCACACGATTCGCCGTGAGCAAATGGAAAGCGACCACTCCCTTCTTCTATGATTGGATGGAACTGTGGAGCACCTTTCCCATCTTGTCTTCCCCAACCACTTCCACCACAGCAACCACCGCAACGGCGGCAACTTGTCGCGCATGCGCATCCTCCTCTTTTTCTTCCCCTTCTCCCCCTTCCTCTTCTTCTTCCTCTTCCCACTATTTGCCGCCATCCGCCAAAATGGGAACATCACCCGCAGCGGCGGTGGCGCCCATGAAAGTGCTTTGCTGCAGCAACTATAACGCCGACATGAAAGACTGCATTCACCTGTTTCGCGAACATGCTGTGACAACGTTTGAAGAAACCCCCGCCATGCATGGATCGGCCTGGAAAGCAACCGCCTTCACGTCGGTCTTCCAACCCGCCGCCGCTTCCGCCACTTCACCCTCATCGGCAGCAGCCAGCGCACAAGACATCGATTTGGCGTGCATCGATCTACACTCATCCGCCGCACAACAACATACTCAGGAATACATCCAATCATTCCTCAACGCCGTGCTCGCCATGCTCAAAGTGCAAAAAAACGGGGGATCGTGTGTTATCCAAGTCGGGCCCTTGTTTCACAAGCCCGTCGTGGATTTGCTATACATGCTCAGTGCGCTGTATGAGAAAGTGTACATCTTCAAGCCATCCACCAGCAATGTGGTGACGTTCCACAAATACGTGGTGTGCAAGGGTTTCCACGGCAATGCGTACCGTCGCAAATTCCTCAGCGTGCAATTGTCGGTGTATCTGTCCAAACGCAATCCGCACTTCCAGACGCAATCGCTGCTGGCCCACGAACTATGTTCCTTCTTCCTCGCGAAAGTGGACGAAATGAACGTTCTCTTCGGCCAGCCGCAGTTGGAAGCACTACATCAACTCATCCTCTGGCTGCGCAGCAAACCCAAAGACGACCGCGCCGACGTGACGCGAACCGCCAACATCCAAAAGTGCATTTCATGGTGCGAAAAACACCACATTCCCTGCAACAAAGCATCCCTGCTGTTTACCGCGTCGGCTTCCGCTTCCTCCCTGGCTTCCGCTTCCTCCCTGGCTTCCACTTCCTCCCTGGCTTCCGCTTCCTCCCTGGCTTCCGCTTCCTCCCTGGCTTCCGCCGCCGACCTCAATTCTTGACGATGTAGGTGGACGGCGATTGACTGAAATGGTTAGATCGGTTGATCGAGCGCGGAAAGAAGCGGTATGTCGACGGCGCCGACAGCGGAAGGCGATAGCCAGGCATGCGCGCGTAGCAACAAATCTTCTTGTTTTGGTGCAATCCATTGGCCGCCACCATGCGATCCATCGGTGCGTCCGATAGCAATTTTGCGTCTCCTTTTTCGGCGTGGGCAGCACTGGTGGTGATGGTCTGCACCTTGCGCTGCAACAATGCGGTGGAACTGTCGACAGCGCCTTGTTGGGCAAACTGCGGATTGTTGGGTTTGTAGGTCGTCAACGCACATCCCGCGCGGCTGGTGAACACTTCCTGGTCCACGAGCAGCGGCGAAGACAAGTAGGCGTTGATCCACGTCTCTGCCGCGGCGGCATCCGCGCCGGGAGAGGTGGACGACGCAACGGCCGTGTGCAGCGCCGCGAGGAAACCCGTCCATCCCGTCATCGTGCCGGTCGCCTCCTGGACCGCCGCCGCCTCCGTGGCGGTGAGCCACCCTTGGGCTTGCAATGTGTTCAGAAGCACGGCGCGCAGCTCGCTGATTTCCGCCCGCGCAATCAACGCATCCGGTTGGCAATTCGCCAAGAATGTGTTGGGTGGCAAGGCCGCCGCCAGCGCCGGATCGCCCAGGCGGTAGTGGAACGATTGTTGCTCAAAGGTACGGCATCGCTTCTGCAAATACTGGAAGTGCGTGGTCGCGTAGCGCTGCGACACATTGGTGGAGGCGTACATCGCCCGACGCCGCGCCTTGCGTTCCGGGTTGCAACAAAAAGCCGCACTGCACGTCTCGGGCGAAGGATTGTCCGTGCGGAATGTCAGGTTCGGCATGTACGACGACACCATCGGCACGCCATTCCCACCCATCCACGTCACAGGTCCTCCACACTCCGCCGGGTTCGACGCATTGGTACACGCGTGTACCTGATTGGCACTCGGGGCGTCGGGCAAGGCCTTGATGCCTTCGAGGGAGGTGCCATCCGACGAGAGCACGGCGCGATACGTGTTGCGGAATTCGTCCATGGTCATGGTCGCGGCGTCGGGGGGAGGCAAAGGCAGATTGCCACGACGATAGTGTTTGAGGGGACGTGGCAACCCGAATTTGCTCGGATAGTTGTTGCCGGGGTCGCGGTTCGTCAAGGGACGGACCATGCCCGGGCGAAACTCCGTGGGCATATCGTGTGGTTTCCACGTGCGATAGGTTTGGTTGCTGCCATTCACCGTGCTTCGGTGATTGTACCCAGAGGCGGGCATCGCGCGCATGTTTTGCGGAAAACTGGCGGTCGACATGCTTGCTCTTTTTTTTTCTTTGCGTGTGCTATACCCAACGACGACGTATAACGTGTCCACAGATTTTAATTTTTTTTTCGTTTTGTTGTGCGCATCACGATGACCAATCCATCCCCTCATTCAACGCGCGCAAACAGCCATCCGCGCACAGTCCATTTTGTGCCGGATGGCAATCGCTATCTCACACTCCAACACTCGACCCCCTCCTCCTCCTCCTCCTCCTCCACCATCGAGTCCTTCGTTGGCTCAGTTGCGGACACCGCCGCCCCGTGGAATGATCCCATCGAACAACTCTACTTTGTCGGGGTAGCGAGTCTCGGATTGTTCCTGTTCTATCGAATGATGGTCAAGTAAATCAGTAGTTTGTTCGTTGCGCGGGCAACTTCTTCGTTTCTTTTCCACCACATATCGTCGCATCCAACATTTTCTAAACATCCAAGTTGTGTTTTCACACTGAACGTGCACGTGCACACACAACGCTACATTCTCATCGATTGATTGCACCACACCCATGTTTCTCGCGGTTCCATCTCTCCTCTATTCGTTCTGGAATCAATCTGCGCCACTCTTCACCACATACAACCCCAAAATCCTCCAAGACGAGGATGAGGATGCGGAAGAGGATGAAGTTGAAGACAAAGACGTTCGCCAACAAACACACGATGCCGACTGCGAAGTGCCCACAAAACGAGCAAAAATGGATGCTGATCCAGTTGAGAACTTCAAAGACATCAAGACCCACGACAGTATTGCGCTTGACATCTATCGCACCGTGCAACCCAATGACTACATTCTCACTCCCGCCGCATTGGTGGGTCGCCCGTTGGTGAATTGCAGTGCAATGGACCACGATTGGATTCCCCCCGAATACCAACTTGTTCGCATGCCAACATCCACCTTTACGTTGACTCACTCCAGTTCAGCCTCACCCTCACACGTAGACAACGCCAACGCCAACGCCAACGCAATCCAACCGAATGTGAGCACGAACACCGCCACGTCTGATTCCAACGCGAACACAAACGCGAACACAAACGCGAACATCAAATCGAAGCTGAACCCACCAGACTGGGGGGCAGATATGGAGGATGTGAATGCAAGCGCAACGCCTCGCACTCCTCCTGTTCCAACTGCTCTTCCCACGGAGTACGTGTTTATCCGTCTCGTTCCTCGCACGTCCCGCCGATACGACCGTGGCGCAATCACGGTGCGATTGTCGTGGAGTCGAAAAAATATTTTGTCCGATTCTGCACGAGATGAACTACTGTGTGTTGTCGCAACCACTCGTGCCGCACTGCTGAAACGATCATTCGCGCACTGGATGCGCGAATATCACCGCGCACAAGAAATCATGCCCAACGACGTCTATCGCATCACGTCGTGGGGCGCCTTCACCGACATGTTGCGCGAGAAACTACTCGAACAACAATACGTGCAAGTCACACGTCTTCTCGGCGAAGCGCAACGCGATTGAACAAGTGTGTTTGTTTGTTTTTCCGATTTTGTTTGTTTTTGATTTTGTTTCATTTTTTGTAACTATTTAGAGGAATTCCCTTAAAATCTTTGTTTCTTTGTTCAACAATTTACAACGAACAATATACAACATACACACTACAATACACGCGCGGCAATGTTCGGAGCAAAAAAAAGTGCGATCAACGCACATCCGTAGTTGCACCGCCACCAAGTCATCCAACTTCACACGTCGTGAAGTTCCATCGTTTTCCCTCGTTTCGACGCTGGACGTTCATCACTGTTGTCGGACACCTCGAAATGCAAAGTGGTGAACGAGGTCCATCCCTGGCGACACACGGGACACGTTCCTCGTTTGGTGTGCCACCGTGCAGCACAGACGCGACAAAAGCGGTGACTGCATTGTGATTGCAGTTCCACGGAGGATGTGAGACAAATACCGCAACATTCGATCGACTCTCCCCGCAAACGCAGCACCTTGTCTTTCAACACCAAATCCTCGAATTCGTCGTTGCCAAACCTCGTTGCTTGGCAACGAATGTTGATGGTGAAATGGTGTAGTCTCCAGGGCGTGCTGTTCACCGTGTACCGGGAAGGCAACAGCGAGCACAGCCACCGTGCAACTTGGATGTGGCCACTTGCGCTATTCACCTTTTTGCACTCGAAGTTCTCGTTGCTCTGGTTGCTCATGTGTATCGCAGTCTCGCAGCATCGTCGGAATGCTCGATCGTTGTGATTGCAAATCTGCAATTGCGGAAATTGTGCCAACAGGAACTGCGCAATTGCCAAACGACCACAGCCGCACGCCAATTGAAACAATGATTCGAAAAAGCGATTCACTTGCTCCGCTCGGTCCAGATCCTCCGATGCCGCCGCCGCCGCCCTCTCCGCCGCCCAGCGCACAATATCAAATCGTTCCCACAGAAAGGTGATGGCGTCCATGTCGTCGTTCATCACCGCAACACGAAACCCCTTCATGTCCCCATGCAATGCCCAATCTTCATCGGACAAACGCACGGGATACACTTGCCGCGGCAACTGTCGAGCAATCAACCACCGCGCAACATCCACGTTCCCCGCACAAAGAGCACTTTGAATGCAATAGTTCGCGCTCACGTAAAGTCGGTTTCGTTCCCACATCCACTTCACCAAATCCAACTGTCCACGTTTACAAGCAACCGCGAAATCAGTCAAGGTAAGTGGCGGCATCACGTCGTGATCCGCGAGCCACTTGCACACAACCAGTGCATGGTAGCGTCCAATGCCGATGACGGAAAGCAAATGGTTGTACGCATGTCGCTTTACTTGCTTCACTGTTCGGTTTCTCCAAAACCAGTTGAGCATCCTTGGTGCGCCGGTGCAAAAAATGTTGCGCGAAATGTGTTTCCAAATTTGTCGCAACTCGCCCGGAGGACACCGTCGCTCCCAGTCTCTCGGCAGCAACGAAAACAGAAAGTTCAGCACCGCGGGATCACCGTAGTACTCTCTGCACACTTGGATGATCATTCCCTTCGGAACACCTAACAACAACTTTCGAAGTTCCGTTTGCTGGCAACGGTCGCGGGCACCACCGCCATTGTCACCGTCACTGTCACTACTACTGCTATCACGGCTGTTGTCGCTGCTGCTATCACTGCCGCCGATGTCGTTTATCAAACAATTGCCGATGTCGTTTTTCCAACAACTGTCAATGTCGTAACTCCAACAACTGCTGCTGTCATGGTCGCTACTGCTATCACTGTTGTAAGTAAATATGTCACTGACATTGTCGATGTTGACACTTCCGGTGTCTTCACCGTCACTCGAGCGATTGAGGTCGTGGTCAACGTAGCGGTTAACAATTTCGCTATCACTGTCGCTATCACTGTCGCTATCACTGTCGCTATCACCATCTCGGTTTCCATCCCCGTGGCAAAGATTGTACATTTCGAAGATCGTGTGTTTGCGCTTGCCCCACGCCCATTGCACATCACTCACATTCCCACGTGTGCAAATGACACGAAACCACCTGCGAAAACTAATCCCATTTCCATTGCACAGGTGCACCGCAATCCGTTGGAACACCGCCTCCTTGGGCTCGCTGTGCAACAAACAAGCGCTTGCGAAGACGGTTGCGGACCATTCATTGGCGTGAAACAGTGTATACCCCATCGCACTGAAGTGACGCTCCATCCACATGGCCAAATCCCAATGGCCATGTTCGCATGCCGCCGCGAACGACTTGGCGACAATCTGTTCGAAATGGGACGCATCCATGCTGCTCCCGAAGTGGTTTGCAGGCGGAAAGGTCGACAGCAGCCATTGCACCATCGCCAAATGCCCATCGGCACACACCGCGCGAAAGTGATCGGAAGTGTACAACGTCCATGCAAAACTCGGGCGAATCAAGTCCGGACAATGTTGCCACCACTCTTGCACTAGAGCAAGGTGACCATTGCGGCAGAGATAAGCAAACACTTTGGTGGGATTTTCCATATACGACATGGTGCGGCAGTGCAAATGAACAAAGGACTGAGAACAAAGAAGAAACAATCAAAGTCAACACACAAAATGACACGATTAATCACGTTACACGCGGATGTTATTTTATGCACAAAAAAGGGAAATGCGCAGGTGTGAAACCTGAATCGAAAATTATGCGACCATCATCGCCACCTCTTTTTCTACCTCTTTTTCTACCTCTTTCGTGTCATCACTTGGTGTCAGGCGAATGAACTGGTCGATAGATGCGCGACAGAGGGGACACGTCGTGCACTTCCGCAACACAGTCCACTCGATCATGCACTCATCGCAAAAGGTGTGCTTGCACCGGTGGACACGAAGGTGTGCGGCACGATCCCAGCACACCGCACACTGGTCTACGTGTTCGGGCACGATGCAACATATTTCCGCGGTGACTATCTTGATGTTGTGCACGATGGACCAATGCACGACTTTCCACGGTGGACCCACGATGGTATATGCCTCCGGACAAAGGGATTGAAGCCATCGCGCAATGTCCACAAACTTCCGCACACGTACCAGCACATGATTGTAATGCGTTGTGTCGCAATTGACGGTGGCGCGTCGACACACATCGCGAAACACGCTGTCCGCGTTTCGACGAATGTTTAACGCCGGGTATCGTTGAATCAAACATTGCGCAAACGCAAGGTGTTCCCACGTGCATGCGAGTTCGAACAAATCCTCCATCACTGTTTTCCATTCTGGACTGTTTTCCTTCAGCACTTCTCGGCACAGCTGGAAAACAGCTTCGGAGTTGTCATGCAGGGTGCTCAGCGGACTTCGACAAACACTCTGGATCACGGAGGAACTCGAAATGGCAGACCAATCCGCCGGCGGATGGGTTTGCATCAGCCACCCCAACAATTGGAAGCGGCCGAGATGAACCGCCACGCGAAAACACTCGTCATTGTTGAGGTGTACGCAAATGTTTGGGCGACGCTCATGCTGCAACAACCACTGCACCCCTTCCAACCACCCATTCGAACAAGCGTCGTGCAAATGTTGCCACATGAACATGATGGAAATGTCCATGGCGGCGGCCGTGCGAACGAACCATTCTATCACCAAGGGACTACCGGAAAAGCCACCGAAAAATCGATCAAATCTTGATTGGTTTGGGAAAAAGGAGGGAAAAAGCGTCCAATCGCGCACCATCATCTCCAGAATGTCAAGGTTTCCCTTATACACTGCCATCATGTGACAATCCCTGAGCAACACAATCTGTTCAATGGAGACGCGGTCAATCTGTTCTGCGATGACGAATTCCTCCAGCAACGAATACAGCAATGCTGCAATCGCGGCAGTTCTGGCGCTGAATGTGAACTCCAGCAACACCTTCAAGTGATTCACTGCCGGAACGCTTGGACCGAACATCGCGTGGTTCCGCTGTCGCCACAACCATTCGATGGACGACAGATTGGAGCTGGGCCAAAGTAGGTGTTCGGCGAAGGTGTTGCGGAAACTAAAATGCGCACGCCATCCAATGGACCACACCCAGTCGACAAATGCGATGTCTTGGCAAAAGAAGATGCCCGAGAACCATTTTCCGGTTTGAATGTCGATGTGTTTCAACCACATGCGAATCTTTTCCATCGCGAAACTCTCCTCCAACAGCCATCGCGCGCACGCCACATGTCCTCCGTCGCACGTGCCAGGAAACAAGTCCGATTCTATTGCATTCGCGATCTGCAAGGTATGCGTTTCTGTCGCACAAAACACATCCGCGCTCGCGAGCCATCGTGCAATGTCCAGGTGGCCTCGAACACAAGCAATGCAGAACACGTCGCATTTCCATTGTGCGACATTGATGGAACCATGCTCAAAGCGTTCGCGGAAACGGTCCCACCATTCTCGCGCCAAATCACAGTGTCCGTTGGCACACAAATAGTGAAACACGACAAATGGATTTTGCACAAACGACATCACCTTGAACCTGAACCAAGTGAAAAAAGTTTCTGGAGAACTGGAAAACATTGTGTCGCGTCATCGCGCACATCATCGCACATCAATTTGACTTGAATGTCCACCTCCTTCTTCTCCCACACCGTGCCCATCATCCTCTTTTTCCGTCTTCTCCGTGCAGTCGGACGACACCAACCGTGTGAAAAACTGTATGTCGGTGCGACAATACGGACAAGACTTTTTTTTCATCGAATACCACCATGTAGACATGCAATCCTCGCAAAAGGCGTGTTTGCAATGCGTTTCAATGTGTGCGGGCTGTTCGTAGCAAATACCGCACGTGTCGATGTCTTCCGTACGCACATCCGTGGTTGTGTATTTGGTGTAAAAATGCACCTTGCGTGACCAAAGCGACAGTCTCCATTTTGTGCCAACAATACGGAAATCTTGCGGATACAAAGCCTGCACCCACCATGCTACGCGCAGGTGAAGAATGGTGGTTTGTGTATCTCGCTCCTTCTGCGATTGCATTGCTGTCAGACAAGCCTTCGCAAACACATGATCGAAGTTGCACGGCGAATGCAGTTGCGGCATTTGCTGCACCATAAATTGTGCAAACTCCACGTTGCACATATCGCAAACATAGTGGAAGATGTCGACCCAGAAAGAGTCACACACGGCAGGTTCGTTGGTTGCCGCCACTATGCGAACAACCGCGTCCCAGTGGTTGCGTAACTTTGCACAATCGAACTTAATCTTGTATTTCCACTTCAACTTCTGCGAAAGAGATCCCGCCCAATCTCGAACGTTGGCGGGCATGGACGTGCACCACTGTGTCAAGTCCTGCGGTGGACATGTTTCCAACAGCCATTGCAACACAGTGAAGGCTGCGTGCTGCATCGCGGCGAATAAGCAAACGCCATTTTCAACATAAATGTCAAGCCCGGGGTTATGCACCAACATCAACTTCACCAGATGCAAGCAATCGTTTGCACATGCGTGCAACAAAGTTTGGCGGTTAATCGAATGCAAATCTTGAAAAATGGACACCTCCGAACAGTAGACGCACAACCATTGAAACATGCGATTCACGTTGGCGCAATGCACGACGATGGTTTGCACTACATCCGCGCGTGGCACTTTGTGCGGAGGAGGTAACAGCTTCATTTCAACACAGAAGTCAAGAATGTCGGTGTTTCCTTGTTGCACTAGATGGTGGTGCTCAGAAACCCGCCACCGCGAATGAAAATGCGCACGCTCCGTGGGGGACAATGCGAGACACGCATGCACTTCGCGCAAAATGTCAATGTTGCGCACCACTCTCAGGCACGAAGCCATGCATTCGATGTTGTTCAGTGACCGTGGGGAAAATATTCTGTGGGTGGCCTTCTGAAACAACCATCGAATGTGCGACACGGAACACTCTTCAAAAGCGCACAGTCGTTGCAACACAACAAAAAAGTCTTGATCTTCACATTGAAACTCAGACACCCAATCTAACAATGCGTCATTCTGATGCAAAAACATGCGCCAACTTAATCCGTCAAGAAACAATGGCCTCATCCAAAATGGACGCAGTGCCTTCCCGCAATGGAATGTATTCCACAACCACTGCGCGCATTCAAGATGTCCATTGGCACACGTGACGGAGGAGAACTCGATCTTCAGCATATTCACGACGAACGTCAATCTCTCTTCGGAACTTGGTGGCATGAAACCAAATTGCGATGCCAGCCACTGCGCAATGTCGAGGTGTCCATTGGCACAGGTGTCGCCAAACACACGGATTTGGCGTGCCAACTCCGTCTGTTGAAACGTCTCGTCGTTGTCACAATCCCACCATTCGCGCGCAAGTTCGAAATGCCCGTTTTTGCACAAATAGTGAAACAGGGTAAAGCGATCTTCCACGAAGGACATTGTTCAGAAATCGTTGTTTTTTTATTCCTGGTTCTCAGGCGGAAAAAAAACATTATGTTGATGGTAACACAATTGAAGAATATTCTATTTTTTTCTGGAAGTGATAATCAATCAACCGCAGATCAAAGAAGACAAAGACGACAAAGAAGACAAAGAAGACAAAGAAGACAAAGAAGACAAAGAAGACATGGAAAACAAAGAAGACATGGAAAACGCGCATCATCGTTGGCGCATGCGCTTTGATGGAGGAAGCCGTGGCAACCCTGGAAAAGGCGGTGCGGGTGCGGCAGTCTGGCGCGACAATTCGTTGGTGTGGCAAGGCTTCGTGTTTCTCGGACAAAACGGCGTCACCAACAATGTCGCGGAATACACAGGACTGCTTCTGGGTCTACATGCACTTCAGCAACATCTCCAACAGATGGAAGGAAGGGAAGTGGAAGAAGAAGGAAAAGGTGGGTGCGAAGACGGCGACCATTCCAACCACCGTGTGGTCATCGAAGGAGATTCGCAACTTGTTGTGCGGCAATTGCAAGGTCGGTACCAAGTGAAAAGCGAGGCACTGCAAACGCTGCACCGGAAAGCAATGGAGCAATTGCAGTGGTTGCGTCGCACCGATCGCACGATCGACGTAACCTTGGCCCACATCGACCGCGCGCACAATCGCGTTGCAGACCAATTGGCCAACCGCGCCATGGACACCACCACTTCTTCTCCGTGGACATTAGAGGAATTCCTCTAATTTGTGTCGTGCGCAAAATAATCTGTCGCGAGAATATACGCACTTGAATGGAAGCTCTGCGGATTGGAGAAAAAGAAACTGAGAAAGAAAGAGAGAAAGAACGAGTGACAACAGCACCCTCAGAATGAATGGTCGCGAACATGACAATGTGGATGATGACCGCGCGCGATATGAACGTCTTCGTGCTGCGTTTGAAGCCCGTCGCCGCGAGTACGACGAACGGGTTGCACAGCACCGCGCGGTCGATCGACGACGCATGATGCAGCAGCGGCAACAGCAGCAGTTCACCCGGCGGCGACCACCACCCATGTCAACAGCAGCAGCAGCAGATTACGATGAGGACAATGGAAGCAGAGGGCACGACCGAAGCAGAGGACGCGGCACCAGTGGAGAGAGAGGTCAGAGGGGTGATGGAAATGAAGAAGGCGGTGTGGACGGGTTGGAGTTCGGCGAGGATTGCGCGGGCATCAAGGATTTGGAATCGGGATTGCGGTGCTTGAGCAACAGTGTCAAGGACCTCACCAGTCAAACAATGCGCGGCATCCAGTCCACCACCACCTTCCACCGCACCTTGCGCGATCGCATGCAGGAGTTGGAAGATGCCATCCGTGCGTTGAAGCGCAAGAACCAAGAGTTGCACGACACCAAGGACTACCTCGCCAATCTGGGTCGGCAAAAGAAACACATCCAAGAGGAATTGGCGCGGTTGCCGCCCGAGGGAGAGGGACAATACCGCGGCGAGTTGCTGCGTCAGTTGCGCGACGTGGACGCGGCCACGGACAATGCACGTCAAGAAAAGCAGCGATTGCAGTCCCACATCAGCACCTTGGCACAGAGCATCACGCAATTGAAAGCCATGATTCGCCAAAACAGCGACACCAATCGCAGTGAACAACGGCGCGCCATCGACGAGGCAGACAACTTGATGCGTTTTACGCGGGAGCGATCGCGCGGCATGGACGGAGGAGGCAAAGACATGAAAGGAGGCAAAGACATGAAGGGAGGCAAAGAGGGCAAAGGAGGAAGAAGGAGCAGATCTTCGCGAACAGTGCGTCGCCATCCAAAAGTGAAGCGTCGACGCCAACCTGCATCCAACCATCTTCGCCACGCGCGCAAAGACAAGGGGTCGCGCAGTCGCCGCGGCCGCCTCCTCCATCTTCACCTCCGCGGCCACCACTATCACCACCGAACTACTCAACGCATTGCGGAAAAATAATCTTTAGAAAGTATACATTGGTAAGACCCCCCTGTTCTCTGCTCCTCCGCTCCTCCTCCGTTTCCCAATCATTCACTTCGCCCCCCCTCCGCCCCCTTTTTCGCTTTTTTCAACCAAACAATCATTGCCATGGACGCATCTCTCTTTTACCAAACCCTTTGTTCCCCTGCCAAGGTATACGTGATCTTGTTCGGCGCCACCTTAGCCTTCCAAGTCATCACTGGCCGCGCCAAGAGCATCTTGAATTTGCTCATCGCCGTCATCATGGGCTTGATCTGGGCCTTGTTCTTGTCCTTCTTGTGTGACCGCGGATTTTCCATGGTCTCTTGGTTCATTGCCCTCTTGCCCATCATCGTCATCGCCTTGCGCATGACCGGCAACAAGAAATTGGCCAACTCCCTGAAGATGAAATAAGAAACAAACATTGCCTTTGTTCGACCATCCGTCTTTCTTTGATTGACAATCGGTACACCGGTGTACCTAAATCGTCAACCATTTGTTTTTTTTGTGTTTGCACAATTTATAGTGCCTGACTTGTTCACACACACAAACCACCATCAAACGCAGTACATTCCCACCCAACCCCCCAACGCACGATGTCGATTGACGTGGTTGCCGCGTTTGAACAACTTTGCGCACCTGCAAAGTTTTACTTGATTGCATCCTTGCTCAATCTCCTGTTCACTTCAAACACGGAACTGCGGTACAAGAACAACATCCTTCCGACGTTGCTGCGTTTTTTCATGTCACTGTTGCTCATCGTTGCCATCACGATGCTGCTGTCGTTTTTGTGCAATCGGGGGATGACCACCGTCGCGTGGATTATTGCACTCTTGCCGTTGTTGTTGTTGCTGTTTGCGGGGCTTGCAATATTCACGGTCTTTGCAACCCGACGCAATCCGCGCCGAGGAAGACGCTAACCGCGGAAAACATGGCATCTTGCCTCCAACGACGAACGGATGAATAGATGAATGATGTTACACCGGTGTAACATCATCCGATTACCTGGCGACGCGGCAGCCTTCGTTCAAGTTGCAAAAACAAACCTATTCAAAGACGTTGCAGGAGGGACAAGGTTTCGCGGAAATAGGGCATGGTGCGTTTGTCGCCATCGCTCTTGTTCAGCCCAAACGCTGTCTCGTACACCGCGGCATTCTCGGCGGACACGCTGTCCTGGAATTGCATCAAGTTGACCCCCAGCGACGTCACTGCGAAGCTGGGCACAATCATGTCGAAGCGCACGATGTTGTACGCGTCAATCAAGCGATTCATCTGGTCGTTCAACGCAGAGGCCGCGGCCAACACCTCCGGGGTTTGCCGCTCGGGATATCCCTTGTCAAGCAAATTCACCAACTCGTTGGCGTCCTCCGTCACATTGTACAGGAAGAAATAGTAGTTGTGGTCGGGATCGTCGTAATAGTCCACGAAGGCGTTGGTGCCCGGCGCATAGCTCTCGTTGTAATACCCCGGCAACAAGAACGCGGACCGGTTTGTTTCCGTCGTGAGATTCACCAGGGAACTCAACAACAAGGTCTGCGTCAAGCTGTCCGCGGGCCCCGTCTGCGCGCGCACGTAGGCATTGAAGTCGGCAAAATTCCACGTCGCGTGCGTCGCAAAGTAGTCGTCCACCAACCCAGTCGCCTGCGACAGCGACGATTGCATGAACGGTTGCTGGATCGCGCGCAAGTCTGCGTCGATGTGGTCGTTCAACATCGCCGCCGTCACCTGCAATCCACTCAACTGCGGATCAAACTTCCAATTGTACAACAACAACCCAATGAAATTGAAGTAGCGCGCCAACTTGTACTGATGGCGTCGTGGTTCTTCACCCCCCGTGGTGGTGGTGGTGGTGGTGGTGGCTGTTATCGAGCGGTCAACCACCATCGTGAAAAACGCCTGGTACTTGTCGAAGGACTGCGGATCAAACGCTGGCAGCACGGTGGACTCTTCCGCGTGCGCGTCCTGGTAACTGCGGTACGAAAAATACGTGAGGTAACTCATCCAGGCATTGTATACGTGGAACACCGGCACGTCCGTGGTGCGCGGCACCAACACGTTGTAACCCGCCACCCAGTTCAACAAACTGGTGCCCTGGAAGGAGGTGCTGCGCGCATCGCCGCGGATGTTGCCCAGCGCCTCGATCGTCGGCGCCAAGTCCAGCAAACTGCCCAACACGTCGCTGCGGGTGCCGCGCAAGGACATCGGGATGTGCGGCGAGTACACCAAACATGGCACGTTGCACGAATTCTCAAAGGGATACCCCTTTTGTTTCATCCCGTGCGCCGACATCATGTCGCCGTGGTCCGACACGATCATCACCGACGTGGACTCCAGCATCCCCGTCGATTGCAGTTGCACGAACACGCGGAAGATGTAATTGTCCATTTCCAACAACAACCCGTAGTAATTGTTCACCAAATTCTTCCACGACATGACATCCTGCTGGTTTTCGGGGATGCTGGTGTTCGCTTGCAGCGAGGTCATCATGCCAATGTAAAACGCAAACTGACTGTTGTTGGACGCGGGGTCCAACACGTAGTCCCCCAGGAACGAGTCCTTGAACGGCAAACTGTCCACCTTCTGCACGTAGTCCATAAACACATCCTCGAAGTAGTTGCGCACCAAGTTGGGATTCTGGATGTACGCGTCGGGAAACGCGTCGCTGAATCGGTACGGGTCGTAGATGTCGCGGTCGGGATACATCGATTGCAGCAGCGCCACCTGCTCGGTCAAGTACGGCGCCCAGAATTGCACCTGCGGCTTCGTGGGCAGCTGCGCCAAGTTTTGCCAAAAGTGCTGTGTGTCGTGCGGGTTTTCCAAGTGCAACTCCAAGTGGAACGCCCGGTCGTTGCGCGCGCGGGCCTTCAGGTACGGAATCGCGCCGATGTACCGACCCGTGGCGTCCGCGTAGTCCACGTTGACGTTGGCGTCGTTCACCTTCAACTCCACTATGGTGTTGTCAGCAAACATGCCTTCCTGGTCGTAGTAGTAAGTGTCGCCGAAGGTGTTGAAGATCTGGTAGCCATACTCGCGCAGACAGCCACGAGTGTTCGTGTTGAAATTCGGGACCGCGTTCACATTGGGGGCCAGCGACGACACGAAGTGGTTCTTGCCGTACCACACGGTCTCGAACCCGTTGCGACTCATGGTTTTCCCGATGGTGTCGAAGGCGGTGTTCAGTTGCGGATTGTACTGGTACTGCCACGATTGGTCAATGTTGTCGCTGATGTTGACGTTCAACTGACTGGACGCGAAGGATGCGCGCGACGGCGAACAATCCTGGCGGTTGTTGTAAATATTCGTGAATTCAATGCCGCGCGACTTGAAGGCTTGGTACCCCGGCATGATGCGCAAAATCGCCTCCGGCAATCGCTGGAATTGAATCAACTGGTCACACACAATCATGACCGTGTTGTGCAAATAGCGCGTGGGCAACTCATCCCGATCCTTCAAATAGCGCACGATGCGCTTCGCCTGAAAGTTCGACGACGAAAACTTGTTGCGGTATCCCAACGGCATCCAATTCGAAACAAACAAGGTTGAGGGAGGGAGGTTGGGGACAACACAAAAACAAGGAAAACAACGAGAAGGAAGGAAGTCGTTCGCGTACTGTATTCACATACAAAAAAAACAGCCCTTCTTTCCCCCGGCAAGAAAAAACGGGGGGCAGGCCGTTTTTCACACATCAAATATTCCAGTGCGGATGGTCGGCGACATCGACTGGGGGCAAGACGCGTTTGTCGTTGCAGTTGTACACGAACTGCATTAAGTCGCGCGTGAATTGGTCCACCGAGAGATAGTCTTTGTTCAGCCCGCGCAAATACTCGTGGGCCGCGCGCAGTCGTTCGTCGGTCAAGAGCGCCGGCACTTCCTCCAATCGATCAAAGTACAGAGGATACGCTTCGCCCAGATATTCCACGACGCCCGCAGTGCGATTCACGACCAACGGCGTGTTGCGCGCGATGCATTCAACCACCGTATTGTTGGCAGCGGAGTCATACAAATCGATGAACACGATGTTTTCCGCCATGGCGCGGTCAAAGTCCTCGAAGGAAGCAAAATACGTCATAGTCACCACCGAATCCAAGTGTCGCCAATCTTCTTCCTGCAAGATGCCCCCCGGCCGCACCGGAATGCCCGCACATTGCGCCAAGCGACGCCAATGCCGTTCCTCGCGCTGCAGAAACTCGCGCGAACGCTCTTTGCTGCGCATACCCGTCAACCAGGCGCGGTGGAATCCGGACGGCACCTTTACTTCGTAAATGCTCAACATTTTGCGCAATTGTTGCCCAACTTGGATCAAGGTTTTGCGCGGATTGGCCTGGAATGCTGCCCACTCAAACAGCGGCACATTGGTGTTCGTTGGATGCCGCAACGTGGCAATCGGTACATGGCGCCCGACAAAACCATGGTCAGACATGCGGTCCAACTCCTGGCGCAGATAGGCAGTCAATGGTTGCGACAACGAAATCAATCCAAGACAGCTGCGCAGACTCTGGCGAAAACACGGGTCGTGTACCATGCGCGACACATCCACAATGCTGTAAAAGGCGGGGGCGTCGGGACAGGTTCGATAGAGTGGCGTGCAGTGAATCACGCCCATCCACGGCTGCGTCAGCGGCGTGCGTTTCTCGTTCCACAGAAAGTAGATTTCACAAACATCGTGAAACGCGATGCCGTACTCCGCGTGTTGCCCAATCATGCGGTCCATCGCGGTCTTCACCATTTCCCATCCTCCGCGATGGTCAGACGAAGTGCTGCGGACACGACGGAGGCGCGGGGTTACATACGTGAACATCATCTCTTTCCATTTGTCCGGCATCGTCGTATCCAGGTACATGTACCCATTGACCCAAACCCCATGTCCCCCGCACGACTGCGGATTCAAGAATGACTCGGACGAAAAGCGGTAGGCAGCGTCCCAGGTGGCAAGGCGACCAAGGCCATGCACTTCCATGCTGCGCGCAAAATAGATGTCTTCCGGCGGATTAAGCAGCTGCGCATTGCGCATGTATTGAAGTGTGCTGGAATTGTACATGGTCAGATGGCTCTCGGTCGCGCCGTAAGGCACCTTGTCGATGACGTCCAGCATGACCTGTCGAGTGCGCAAACTCAGTCCACCATTCCCCACGCCGTGCGCTGTGTCGTTTTGGCGGCGGCGATACGGGGCGCCAATGTAGTCCCATTCCAAAAAGTCGTCGATGTTCGTGCGAAAGAGACAGGTGTCTTCTTGGTACAACAGGAGTTTGTCTCCCCGGAGCGCTTCCCAAAAAGCGCGCTGCGCAAGAAAGGGACTGTATTCATTCGGCGTCAAGTTGTCCACTTCTTCGAACACCAGCACGCGAATGTGGGGGTGAATGGATTGGGCCAATGTGCGCATCCAGTCCTTGTTCAAACGGCCACATACGATGGTGTGTGACCAGCGCGGCCCCAATTTCAACATGCAGTTTCGAATCACGAACTCCAAGTGCGGCAAGGAACGAAATTCCACCAACACCGCCTCCAGACTTTGCGGTGGTGGAAGTGGGGTACGAGGAATGTCCGGCAATACCAGCTGCCGAATGTAGGACAGGTGAGCAAAGGCAAAGACGCGGTAACGCTCTTTCGGTGTGCGCGCAATGACCGACGTGGGTTTGCTCAGGGCAGCCGCGTACGCATTCCACGTGGCAACACTGTCGTGGAGTCTGGCGCAATCCGTCTTGGCACAAGATGTGGGTGTGTTGCAAGTGGATATCTCGTCAACCGAAAAAGGAATCAATCGCATGTCGGCGGGCATGAATCTGGCACGTTTGGCTTCCAGTTGATTTCGATGAACCAACGGCAATTCGACGAGAGTAAGTGGAAGCGGAGTGTGCGCAGCAACATTTTTGCAACTTGCAGAATTCACCATTGCTGTCAGTGATGCAGTCAACTGGTCGTGAAACGTCTTCCAGCTGGAGAAATAGGTGACGGGCGTCCCAGATGCATCGGAAATCGTTACGTCATTGCTCCACACTAGGAAGGCACAGGGGTGCTCAACCGTCGATCGCATTTCTTGCAATTCATCGCATGTGAATGTGCATTCGTTCATCACAACCACATGTGGTTTGTTGCGCACGAACAATTGTTTTTGGCCTTCGGAGGTCCTTGGCATGTGATAGAAGGACAATTGCGCATGGCTTACGTTGACGAACGTGCGGTAGGCAATTGGTAATATGTATTCAATGCACAAATACTGTGCAGTGAAATACACTTTGTCAAACAAAAAGCCATTGCTGTTGTCAATCACCAAGATGCGTGCTGCGGGAAGAGAGGGATGTGCATCGCGAGACGCTTGTAAAAACATGGACACGTTCATACTGACTTACAATCCTTCCAAACACTCAAATCATCAATTGCGCCAACTCTGCACAGTGAAAAAAAACACAAAAAAGTACATTCCACACACACATTCTTTCCGCGATTTTTCCGAAACATTCCCATTTCCTTCTTGCCTTCTCTTTCTTTCGCACCACCAACGTGCTCCACCTTCCCTCGGCAATCTCCCCTTTTTCCGGGAATTCCATGCAACAAATTCCTGGAATTGTAAAGTGCATGGGTTTTCGGCCCAGAGTATGGCTGCTTTTGAAAAATGGACATTTATTTGTCCATTTTTGGATATAGGCCGCATTTCCCCCCGGAAAAAGAATGCAAAAATCGGGGTGTGACGAGAATGGTCACAAATGCAATTGGTCGTCGAAAATTTTGTGACGATACAATTTTCGAACAATCGTGGACATTTTCGGCGGCTCCTTTTTGTGTAGCATAGGAAGTTGACACCCATTCGGAGCCAGATTTGACCGTTTATGCCATGCTGCACTGAATGTCGTGTGGTGTGTGCAAATATGTGCGCGATGTACCACACCACACATTTTCAATGCTATACATTTTGGAGCAAAAGGAGCAAAATGTCCATGTTTCATATCCACATTCTAAAAATGTCCAATTGTCATTCGCACCATACATCGTGCGACAATGTGCACATGTAGCATTGTTCAAAAATGTCCAAAAATGTCCAAAAAAATGTCCAACAAATGTCCAACAAATGTCCAATCCGTCATTTTGCAACCAAGATTTGTCTGTGTGGCAATTGTGACATATTTTGCCGTTGGTAGGGTGCAACCACACGATTTCCCACTGCACTCCCTCAAACTCTCCCTCACATGTTCGCTCCCTCTTCCCTCTTTTTGTTCATCTCTCTTTGTCTCAGTTGATGCACACACATGCGTCGCATAATTTTATAAAACGTATGACAGTCCACCCAACCGTCAAGCACAAACAAACCGAGAATAAGAACAAGACCATGACCATCGTTGTCACGGAATACGAATTGCAACACGACTTGCCCTTTCTGGAAACATGCACGGACATTGCTGGCCGCTTTCGAGCAGATCCTACCAGCGTGCCAATGCGTCGTAAACTGGCGCACTTGGTCATAGTGCACAAATGGAACGTGTCCGAGCACCTTGCGAACATCGTGGATTTTTTTGCGTTTCATCCGGGCATTGTGAGTGACCGCAATATCCACTTTCTTGTGCGCGTGGAAGCAACCACGTGCAATGCCTCGGAATTGGGCGGGTTGACATATGTGCGGTTTCGGGATGTCGCGGTGGATTACTCCATGCTCCATCCTTTGGACATGTTTCCCTCGAGCGATGACGATGACGATGACGATGACGATGACGAGGAAGAAAACACACTCTTCGACGATACACCGTACGACATTGCGGAAAGACAACGCTTGAACGTTGCTGGTCGCTTTGGGGCATTGGACGATTGGGACACATCGTTGGTCACCAACATGTCAGACCTTTTTCATTTCACGATGAGGCTTTTTAACGAACAGACGCTGCATTGCTTCTTCTACACGCAATTGTCGTTGTCTGCATTCGATTTGTCGCGGTGGGATGTGTCCAACGTGCGAGACATGAGTTGGGCATTCGCTGGACTGAGTGAGTTGCCAAAAGGATTGCAACACTGGGATGTTTCCAACGTTCGTTTGATGGTGGGAACATTTTGGAACAACTACAGCAAAATCACGCAGTGTTGGCGCACGATCGAAGGATGGGATGTTCGAAGCGTTGTTGCCATGACTGCCATGTTTGCGGAGTCGCAATACTTCACGGCCGATTTGCATCGATGGAATGTGTCGCAGGTGCAGGACATGTCACACATGTTTGACGAATGTGTTCGGTTCAATGGATGCGTCGACGGATGGAACGTGGCGCAAGTGCGCGACATGTCGCACATGTTTCAGAATTGTTTTTCGTTCAATCAGTCCATCGCCACGTGGAAAAACATGGGCACTGTTTGCACAAACTGCGATTGCATGTTTGACCTGGAACTTGTGCACGTGCCACCAGCAACCGACAACGTGATGAAGACGTGTGATTGCACTTTGTTGCGATCTGAGGTTGTGCACGAAGAACAGCTTTTGAACAATTGTTTGTTTGCCATGGAGACCACTGCTGCAAAGAGTGGACCCATCATTCAAACAAACTTCGATTGTCGTCCAAGCTTTCGGCAACTGTCGTCGTTTGAAAACCTTCGCCATCATTGGAAGATTGGGTTCCACATTTTTGGATCAGATCTGTACCGACATTTGCACAAAACACATTCGCTCGGACAAGCAACGCATGTAACGCAGGACGTTGACGCTGTTTTAGCCCAAGACTTTCACTGTGCACGCTGTGGGGTAAAACGACCACTGTCGCTCGATTAGGTTTAGTATTTTTTTCATGGTTTTTAGTGTAATTCCCTTAATTTACATCGTGATGTGACATATTTTGCCGTGTTTTTGCTCAAAAAAAGAGACAGAAAAAAGAATGTTGGTGAAAGGACAACAACGTCTTCACGTACATCGTACCGTTTGTCTTGTCCTGCCCCGACCTGTCATCTTCACATGGACTTGTCTTCTGCATCCAATGTCTCAGGTGTCTTAGGTGGATGTGGTATCGTTACCACCTCTTCTGCTTCTCCTCCTTCTTCCTCTTCTCCTTTTCGTTGCGATGCATGTGCGATGAGGTACAGCAAAAAAAGCAATTTCAAGCGCCATTTGGCGACGAGCAAACATCGAAAAGCTGTCGCGGCGACAGCATCATCCACTGTCCTTCCCCCGTCATCCTTTCCCCAAGCAGACAGCGCCGCCGCTGTAAACACTGCTTCTTCGTATCCATGTGGTTTTTGCGGCAAAGAGTTTCTGCATCGGTCAAGCATGTATCGCCATCGCCAACATTGTCGCGCTGCGGATACGGCGGCTACGGCAGCGACTCTCCAACACAACGTGACACCGCATCCCGCAGTGTTGCAAACACACGATTTGCTGCAGCACCTGATGCAAGAGAATCGTGAACTGAAGCAGATGATCGTGGACGTGTGTCGTCAGGTGCAAAACATCCCCGCCGTGAGCAACAACACCACCACTAATACGATGACCGCGCACTTTCACCAGAACATCCACTGCCAGCAACACAAGACCTTCAACCTTCACGTCTTCCTGAACGAAACCTGCAAAGATGCGATGAACATCTCCGAGTTCGTGAACTCGCTCAAACTGCAGTTGTCGGATTTGGAGTCGGTCGGACAAGTCGGATTCACCAACGGCATCTCCAATATCATCGTGCGCCACTTGAATGCGCTGGACGTGGAGCGCCGACCCGTGCACTGCACCGACAAGAAGCGCGAAGTGCTGTACATCAAGGATGAGAATCGATGGGAGAAAGAAGACGAACAAAAACGCAAGTTGCGCCGCGCCATCCAACAAATCGCCGACAAAAACCTGCAACTGGTCACCCAGTACCGCGCCAAGCATCCCGACTGCAGCCAAGAACAATCCCCCGCCTCCGATCACTACCAGCGACTCGTCGTCGAAGCCCTCGGAGGGTCCGACGAAGAACACTCCAAAATCATCCGCAAAATCGCCAAAGAAGTCTCCTTGGACAAATCCGCCCTCACCGTGCTCTAAACACGGCAAAATATGTCACACGGCAAAATATGTCACACGGCAAAATATGTCACACCTATCGGAACTGCAAACGATGACAACGACAGAAGAGAAAACGAGAGAAAAAAAGAGAAGAGATGGGAAGAGAAAAAAGAACGTTTGCGTTATTTCCCCCGTTCGACGACGAATCGGCGGGAGTTACATCAAAATTTCCAACGATTGCCGCAGTGCAGACATTGGCAAAAGACCGTCATGGGTTCGTCGGAAGAGCGTGTTTGCAACAAATAGTACGTGCACTCGTTGTGTTTGCATTTGCGACACACGAAAGAATCCGTGGAGGCAGACATGTGTTGCTCAAACTTCTGTTTGTCGCGCTTGGATTTGCGTTCGATCAACACCTCCCATCGCGCCGGAGACAGTTCTTGGTGCGTCATGAACGCGACGCTGTGTGCCCGAAACTGCGGGTCGCGCAACATCTCCAACACATAGTCGTTGAGATTGCGCATCACACTGCGCAATTTCATCGTGTACAATTGCACGAACCACGGATTGGTCCACTTTTTCACAAATTTGCGCTGGTCGGCTTCCTTCAACGCCGCGTTGAAGATACCCATTTCCACGTTGACAAACAGGCGCGGATCTTTCAGCACGCGCGCCAATTGCAAACATACATTCCGGCGAAACCTTTCCGGATGCTCGACCGTCAACATCACCGTCATTCTTCTGCGCTACCCACTTCCTAAAAACCAACGATTATTTATGGGAATGTTTTTTGTCTTCTTCCCGATTTCATCCACGTTTTGCGCCATCCGCATATTTGCGGTTCGGAACGGCTTTGCGGCGCGTTTTTTGAACCGACGCAATGTTGGTACCGCGAACACCACTTTCTTGCGCCGACTTTGCTTTGGTTGACACTCGGATTTTGCGACCACGTTGTGTCAATTGCAACGGTGACTTTGCCGAGGACAACGCGGTTGCGGCAGCTGCTGCAGCCGCTGCTGCTTTCGTTTTGTTGCCTTTGCGCTTCGTGGTTCTGCGCGGCGCCGCAGGTGCTGCTGGTTCTGATGAGGATGAAGAGGATGAAGAGGAGGAAGAGGATGAAGAGGATGAAGATGAAGATGAGGAGGAAGATGAGGATTTTCGCGAAACATTGCGAGGCTCTCGTGGAACGCCCTGCGGAGCCTCCTTGGCACCAATGTTGTTCAAGCGTCGTTGAACCGCAACGGGAAGTTGTTTGCGCCCCATTCGCGGTGGCTGTGGCTGCGGTCGTTGTTTTGGTGTACCATTCGACGGAGACAGTTGCGACAATTTTCCAATCGACTCCGATGAGGAAGATGACTGCAGCAATTGTCGCAACGCAGCTTTGGATGGTGTTTTGTTCTTCGGTGCCTTCGTTCCCTTCTTCGCTTTTGATGCGGCGGGGGATTTGGAAGAAGATGAAGATTTGGAAGAAGAAGAAGATTTGGAAGATGAAGATTTGGAAGAAGAAGAAGACGAGGCGTTGTTGAACATTGCCTTCCACTTTTCCTTCGCATTCGCCTTTGCCCGCGCATTCGCCGGTTGGGGAGGAAAGAGTGTTTGGGGGTTGACGCTGGCGGCAGAGGCTGCATGGGCGCCAATACGTGCACCGATGTTGCTACCCAGCGCCACGCCATTGGTTTGTCCTGCAAAGGGAGTGTTGCGCACCGCCGACGCGGATTGAGATTGCAGGAGGCGATGCAGCGCCTTGGCATCGTCCTCATCAAATGCAAAGGGAGGTGGGGAAGGAGGAGGCGGAAGGGGTGAATCGATGTTGCGTCCAAGATTGTTTCCAAATCGGCTGCCCACCTTGCTGCCGACCGTGGCCGGGGTGCGCAGGGCGTCCAGTATCCTGTCTCCATCGTTGGCGCCCAGAGGAGTTGAGGCAGCAGAAGATCTGTTGCTGCCGTTGCGCATGGTTGCGCCAAGGTGTGCGCCGACGTTGGTTCCCGTTGAAAATCCACTGGCTTGTCCCGCATCGGGGGTTTGGGTGAAGACCGAAGGAATGGGGCTATCGCGGTTGCGCGGCGCCGTCATGTTCATGTCCGTGAATGCGCGCACGAAGCTGTTTTGCGACGGATTGGATCCATCATCCTCGGACTGAAACACGTTGGGGTTAATCTCCCCCGAATCATCCTCCAACTCTCTCTCGCGCATCCAATCGCTGTTGTCGTCATCGCCCTCCTCCTCCTCCTCCTCCCCATCGTTGCCGCGATAGTCGAAGGTGGGGGGACCAAAGTTTTGGACGAACTCGTCCAGGGCGTCCGGACCACTGGGCAACAAACCACTGTTGGGAGTGTTGGGGTTGGTGGCTGTATAGCTCGGATTGTACTCCAAGTCATCCGCGTACTCTTCGTCGCCATCCTCACCCTGTCCGCGCTTGACACATACAGCGGCGCCGTTCCGCATCACCTTCTTGAATCCCTTCTTGCAGTTGCGCTTGTTGCTAACACAACGATGCAGGTAGCGACTGTACGAATGGCCCGCGCGACAAGGTTTGATGCAGCGCGGCAACATGACACGGATCTTGTTGGGGCCACACTGTTTGTGCAAGCGCCGCCGACTTTTGCGGTAGTCACGAAACAACACTTCGTCTTTGGTGAAATAAAAGTCGGGGGGACTTTGGATGTTCAACAGTTCCACCGTGCGGTCTTTCGTGCGCCGGTTGAGTTGCTGTCGACGCCGGGTTCGTCGCACGTATTTGTTGCGTCGCGCGGGCGGCGCATTGGACGCCTCCGCGGTAGAGAGGGGCGATGAAGGGTTCGTGTTGACCATCTATGGAGGGGGGGGGCGCGGTCGCACAATCGTGTCTTTTTTTCGATGTTTCGATGTCTCGATGTTCCGTTGATGTGAACGGTTTGCGGTGATATTACATCCTTGAGAAAAAAAGCAGTGGAACTGTCGTGCGACGATTATCGTCACGCAATGGCAGCGGCGGCACGCATGATGCGACCACTTCCTCCGATGGCGCGGCGGATACTGCTGTTCACAACTCCGGAAGTGCTACTGGTGTTGCTTTTGCGCAACACAAATCGAAATCCCCACAACATCAACCACAAGATGGCAACGAAGCACAGGAGCGCAATGATCCAATGCAAGGTTTGGTTCCACCATTGCCGCGATGCGCGACTGCCGCCACCCCATCCCCAGGCCTTTGCGAACGCGCCGCTGTCGCCGCCCTCCACTGGCACTTTGTCTTTCGATGCCCCCGTCGGTTTGCAACGGATGTATAGTTGTCCACGCTTGCTTCCGCCTCCGCCTCCGCCTCCGTCGCCGCCATCTTTGCCGCCGCCGCTGGTGCTACCACTTGAGGCAGAACCGTTGGATTGAGTGCCGCTAGCGCGATTGTTGGCGTCGCTGTTGTGCCAGAAGACTTGGGTGGCGGATGTTTGCATGGGATAGGGTTCCACTATCTGCGCCAATTGATCCAGCAGATTTATCGACACGGGAATGCCGTCGGCGGCGTCATACACCACCCAGTCTCCAACATCGCTGGACTTGCTGTTCGTGTATGCAAAATAGCCTGCGTCGCGGGGCAAAAGATCTTCAATGCTGAATTGCGCCAATCGCACGTCCACTTCCTCGCCGCGCGAGGGCGCAGATTGGACCATCTTGCGCAACATGGATTCCACAATGCCCGTGGCGCCAGGACGCACCTCGCGCGTGCTGGCGCGGAGGGGAATGGACACGTACAATGCAGAACCACGGCTGCCGCCGACTCCGATGGGCCGATGGACCACCACGAGTTCCGCATCCGCCGCGCGTCCAGCAAATTGATGGAGGGATGGCGCACACACGAACAATGAATCGGCGCGGTAAGATCGCTGGTTGTACTCCACCTGGTCCCCTCCGCTGTCACTGTCGTACAGGAAGCGCAACAAGATGCCTTCGTTGATCCCCACCAAAGTACCACTGCCGTATTCGTGTTGGTAGTCGCATTGGTCGCGGCACACTCCCGCCACCGCATTCCGTGACAAATTCATGGTTGAAATAGTTGGTCGGTTCTGTTACTCCAGAGGGGGGGTGTGGGCGGGAAAAAGAGGTTGTAGTTTGTTCGTGCAGATGATGATGACCACTGTGCAGTTGAATCAAGCACAGAAAAAAAGGTTGGAACAAAACGAGAAAGGAAAGGAAAGGAAAGGAAACAACAAAGGAAAAGAAAGAAAGAACAAAAAACGAGAAGTAAGAAGAAAGACATGGATGGGTGAAGGAAAGCGCAATTTGAGGTGAAGTTACAATCAGTGACACGAAAATACGAAAATACGAAAATGATTTACGAGAGGTGGGAGAGGAATGCGTTCAGTTCGGAGCACATTGGATCATCATCTGTGTCGGTCGTTGTCAAGTGTTCGCCGTCGGTGAGTTTCGGTGGACACGATGAGGCAGAAGAGGGTGGGAGCAATGCATTGCAGTCAATTTCTTCCAGCACATCCGCACTTCCGTTGGTCGTTAACATGTTCGGAACCTCCTCTATCGGCGGCGCGATTCCCCCGAGTTTCCATCGTCGATCACTTTGTTGCTGTTGTTGTTGTTGTTGTGCTTCCACCAAGGCGGATGCCACTGCGCGTTGCATCGAAAGGACCCATTCTTCCGGTGGCCGCGGGACAACCACCGAGTCGGCGGTAGTAGAAGTGTCGGCACCTACCCACCATCGCATGTACATCCAGTGAAGCAATCCAACACACACGATGGACAATGTAATGGTGCCAATCCACTCCGTGAGCCACATGAAACGGCAAAATATGTCAATGTGGGGGAGGGGGGCGGTGCTCGGGAGGGGGCAATCGTTCTCCTCGATCTTTTCGTTGTTCTTGTTGTTTACCTGTAAAGTTGCGCAGATTTTTCGGCGCGCCAATTCAACGAACGCGTGCGACCCCATCATTGTGATGATGCCGATGTTGGCCATGGCCATGATCGTTGTCACCGTGCATGATGAATGCATGGATCGTGTTCCAATGATACCAGGGCTGGTGGGTGGATGGTTGTTGTGGTTGCGCCGTATGCACGGTTGTTTTTGTTCATGGCAGGCGACAGATCCACCACAAAGGGAAGAATTTCGTCGTCGTCGCCGCCGTATTGCTTACTCGCGCGGCGGCGATGTGCGACAGGACGACGTGGTGGCACAGTTGGACTGGAAGTGAACCAATCACGCAAACTGCTCAGCAATTGCACCCACAACCACACCGCAACCAAACACAGCAGCAACATTACGAGAAAACACACCGATGCGCGAACGATGTCGTGAGAGGAGAAGGATGTGGAAAACATGGAGGACACCTTTCGTGGAGGTCGACGTACGCGAATGAATCATTTATGGCAGCGCGGCTTTGGTGAGACACTGTAACCATTCGGCCAATTCGCGCTGAATCGTCCACTGTTCCAAACTTCCGATCACTTCGAAAAAGAGATCGTAAGGGGTTCCTTCCCGGTGTTCCACACAGAGGGTAACGGGAGAGCCGCGGTGGAATTGGTGCCGGTCAACGCGCACCGCGGCACATCGATGGAGACGCGGCAAGTGAGTGGCGGGAATGGGCTCGCGGATCCAAAGCGTCGCGTCCACCACGATGCGCCACTGATCGATGGGAATGCACGTCACCGGAACATCACAGTGAAGAGGGGTCCGATGTTCCACCCATTCCGGATAGACCCGGTGAAACCCATCTTCCGACACGATGTCCAGAAACGATTCACATCGATCCTGGCGACGAAAGCGCGCGAGCGCATCACTGCGCACAAGAGCGGGGAGACGCTCCAAATTCCATTGATCAATCCAACATTTGAAGATGGGGGAGGATGCCGGCGATGATGATGATGATGGTGCTGATGTAGATGACGCCGAGGGAGTCGATGTCTGCATGATGGTGAGCCGGAGATTGACGGAAGGAAAGGGGATGGGAAGAGCGAGCGGGGGGGGGAGTTGTTGCACGTTGCGCTGTATTTTGTTTAGGTGGATTCCATTGTCGCCGCCACACATTGGCGCATAATGATATGAGGTTGCTCTGTTGCTTCGCATATTGTGTTCACTTCCAAACATGAACGACAATGCTTCTGCTCTTGCCGCTGCTCCTGCCGCTGCCGCTCCCATTTCTTGTTTGGTGATCACGAAAGAAGGCACTCTGCAACCGTACACTATGAAACAGTGGAATGTTGCGCAATTGTACAAGCGATGCGGCTTTAAACAACCTGCCGATTTTGTAGTGCGCCACGTTTGGAGACAGTTGACGTTCCCATCGTCGGCGATGTTGATGGACGTCGAACTGTTTGGCAAGGTGGATGGTCGACCAGGTTCGGAAAATCAGTTTGCCTTTCCGCCGCCGGCAAACAACATCTTGTTTTTCGGTCAGTGCGCGTTGGTGGCTTCCGTGGCAGGCAGCGCACCACACCACCTCTACCAGTCATTGACAGTAGACGACTGGACTGCCGCAATTCAAGTGTTGTTGGACACCACGGGGGACAAGATGGAGAACGACGAGGATGATGAAGACGATGATGATGAAGACGATGATGGAGAATTGTTTGGAGAAGATGCCGCAGAACAGGACAATACACGTGATGACCATGTCAATGACCATGTCAATGACAGTGACAGTGACAGTGACAGTGACAGTGACGAAACAGTTGTTGCGCCTGATCGATTATTCCTCGACACATTGTTGGCGATGACCAATGCGCGATCTGGTGGCGCGCATACATTGTTGTCATCATCGTCATTGATCCCATTGGTGGACAATGCGTGCAGCAGCAGCAGCAACACCACGCAGCAGACCCTCGAAATGTCTACTGCTGACTCGACTCCATCCCCTGAAGAAGGAGCGGAATTGACAGAAGGTCGATATGATTACAGCGATCGCGTCTTGGAAGGATGGATGGATGTAAGCCAAAGTTAGAATCGATGGTTGTTCGTGTGTTTGTGTGTTTGTGTGTTCGTGTATATGTTGGTGCAGTGTAACATTTAAACACGTGATTGCGTCATTTCCGCACACGCATCCTTTGATTTCACCATGTCTTTCGTTTCTTCTTCTGTTCCTGGTTCTTTAGATGTGCCACCAGCGTACGCAGATCATACGCTTGATTTCATTCACCCGCGCAATCAAAGCACGTTGTGGAAAGTCTTGCGCAACCACCCCCACTGTCGCACGATGTCGGCAAACGAACTGGAAGCGTTCCGCGCATGGACACAGGCGCGCATCCCCTCATTCATGGAACGACTTCAATATTGTCCGCCGATGCCGCTGGTGGAGCACAACAAGTGGTTTTTGAAAGAACTGTTGGCGTTGCACGAAAAACGAAAGGTTGTTTCCGTGACATCGACAATGGACATGAGAGAGTTGGACGACTTCGCAACCGATTCGGAGAGACGAATCGCCAGCACACGCGACGCCGCGCACGAACAAGAAGCAGCAGGAACAGGAACAGGAGAAGAAGAAGACAAGCTGTCCCTGGAAGAGGCAATCGCGCGCCTTCAATCGTCCCGCCAGTACGATGTGCCCGGCGGGACGATGTACGACATTGGGACGAGAACGAGGACACCCACTACACCTACTGTTGTTACCTCTTCTACCACCACCACCTCTTCTTCCCCTTCGTTGAAAAAGGTGTCTTTCGCCGCAGTGTCAGAGGTGATGGACGACCCCTTTTACCTCGCGCAACACAACGACGACAATCTTGCGTTCCCGAAACAGGCCGTCGAAGGTCAAGAAGTGATCGGAAGTTTTGATATGGCGGCGCACATCGAGGCTTGCGAGAACGAGTTGCGCAACATTTCCGTGGCGGTGGACCGAGTGTTGCAATCGTTGGCGCACGCGCGCAGATTTGCACGTGTCACATGAACACAAATCACGTCTCTTTCAATGCAACATCCTCCGTTGTCGTGGTTGATTTGCGGCGGCGGGTGATGTTTTTCTTCTCCGTCTTCTTCTCCGTCTTCTTTGTCTTCTGCTCGACCTTGGTCTTCTGCTCGACCTTGGACTTTTTCTCGGTCTCGGTCTCTGCTTTCTCTTCGTCTGCACGCGTCATCATGGTGGGGTGAATTCGATCCAACCATCGTTTGCGACATTGCAAGATGCGCGCATTGTGACGGGACGTTTTCTCCTCCTCTTCCGCCACGGTTGTTGCCTCCTTCTCCGCCTCCGCCGGCATCGGTCCGAGACAAGGTCGTTGGCGTGTTCGACGTTGAAAGTGGGCGACAATGCCATGTTGTCGCAACAAAAACTCCCAGAAGCGACCACGCAACACTTCTTTGGCAAAGCTGCCGGTTGTGCGGCGGCGCACCGCGATGTGGAGCATGGGAGGATCGTAATCAAACATGTCCACCAAATCGTCTGGCTGCGCCACCATCACCGTCTGAATGGCGTGGGCAAGATCCGACGAAGAGCCCGCCGTCGTGCCGCCCTCGATGCGCAAAGACACCACCACGTGTTCTCCCGACTCCAAGTTCGCCAGCGCCCCCCACACTGTGTCCGACCATCCCTGTCCTTCCTCCGGGTGCGCACATATCACCGTGCGCACTTGTGGGCGGCGCAACAATTCCTGGTGCCAAATGTGAAGATTCGGGGAATGATGGGGGTCCGACCGATTGAATGCGGCGGCGGTAACAGAGGGGGGAAAGAGGACCAGTTCTTTGCCGGTGCGCAACATGTCTGTCGGCGGGGTGTGTACCGAAACGAACTGGTACTTGTCCTGCATCCAGGCGCGCAAAAAGTCTTCCAACTGCGTTTCTTGTTCGGGCGTCAGCGGCGTTTGGGGGTGGCGCGGGTTCATGAAGAAGAAGGAGGAGGAGGAGGAGGACGATGGTGGTGAGGGCACGGCATGGTCGGAAAAGCGCAAGCCGCGTTTGCGCAATTGGTCTGCATTGATGGTTTCCCAATGTTGGTGGAAGGGACTGCTGCGCAACCATCGCATGGATTGCGCAAAGAAGGAATCGAACTTCTTATTGTCCGTGTTCTCCTTCTCCTCTTTCGCCAGTTCATTCTCTTCGTTCTGCAAAATCAAGACACGGTGTGGATGTTGCGCACCCGACGCCAACATGGCAGCGTGCATCCACTTGTCCTTCGGATGAAGCATTGGACCATGCTCGATTGATTCACGCTTGATTGATTCACGCTTGATTGATGGAATCCATTGGATGCGCATGCGCTGCGCGGGAGTGAATTGTGCTTCTGTGACAAACTGCGCGGGAAACGGATCGTTTTCGAGAATGGAGTCGTTCTTTCCGACGGCCGTTCCCCAGCTGTCGATGTCGCGCACTTCTCCCCAGCCAGGAGACGCCGTGTCGACATAGGGCATTGCAACGCCGCGCAAAGACCCCATGGGGGGTGTTGTCGATTTGCGCTGTCGCGGGTCTTCGGGTCGATCGCGAAAGTGACGGAGGATGTCTGCGCGACTTTGCGACATGGTTTTTTTTTCGGAAAGGGAGGGGGGGGGGCGGAGAGTGATGAGATGAAGATTCTTGTGATGTTGGAGATGTCTGTGGTCCCTGCTTGTGTTTGTGCGCCGAAAATAAAACGAACGACACTAACAAACCTGATGAAGTGGTGGTGGAATGACAAGAGACGGAAAAAAAACAACAACAAGATCGCAGTGTTTATTTTCTTTCCATCTTCTTATCTTCTTACCACAACAACCGCCTCTCCTCCGCTTCCCATCCCCATCCCCCATTCGCTTCTTATTCCCTCCGCCGAATCAACAACATGGATTTATTGATTCCCTCCAGCCCATGCGAATCCACGGCAATCGCGGCGGGCGCATTGCTGTTTTACTTGAGCGGCATGTACATATTGGCCTCGCAGATATCTTCATCCCAGTTCACGCTTCCCATCTCTTCTCCCTTTTCTTCATCTGTCGCCGCATCCACTGCCGCCTCCACCTCGGCTGCGGCCTTGGAGAAAAAGGATGGCTCGTTGTCCATCGAATGGGTGGAAGACATTACGCCGCCGTCGACCCACGCGCGCCACACAATGCTTCGCCGAGTGAGTCTTTGCGGAGGAACCTCCGTCGCTGCTGCTGCGCCCACCCACTTTTGCTCCCGATTGCGCATTCCGCAACCCACCCACCATTCGGTGTGGCAAGCACAGTTGCGCGGAGACGAACGGCGCGCACAACAACGACGTCGGCACCAGGCATCGTGGATATCGTCGTTGTCGTCCGTCCTCTCCAGCTGCTCTTCGACTGTGCATCGCAATGGTCTCCACTTTTCGTGCGATGCAGACCGAAAGCGAGAAGTGCGCCAGGTGTTGCACGATCTGATATCAGCCGTGGAACACTCGGCGCAAGACAATCGCAATGCAGAAGAAACATTTGAAGAAACGGAAAATCCAGATGAAGTCAAAGAAGTCAAAGAAGTCAAAGAAGTCAAAGAAGCAACAGAGACAGAAGAGGACTCTGTGAAAAAACGGCCCTCGGGCCGGTCTTTTGCAACGACCCGGAAAGGGGGGCGCAAGATCAAGAACGAATTTGGCGATGGAGATGATGGCGACGATGACTTTTTTTGGGTGTGGGTGTCAGCACGTGGATCGACGACCTCTTCTATCACCACCACCAACTCTGCGGTTGCTTCTGTAGAGAGATGGTTTTGATGGAACCTTCACGTGATGCGGACGAAACAAAAAAAACGACGTTGGCATCACGTGAACACGATAAAGGGTGCAATGGACAAGTGTGTCTATGTGTAAGTGTATGTATGGTGTGTGTGTGTGTGTGTATTAAGCAATGTGTGTTCAGTGTGTATAGACAAACTGTTAACCAATTACCAAAACAAACAAATTACCGGCAAAAAAAACCAAACAAACGTGCACAAAACGGCTTTGAAAACCACGTGTAATTTGTTGCTTTCACTGTATTGCTACTATCACTACTACTGCAACTACTGCCGTAACGTCTATTTCTGCGACAGCGACTTTTGCTGCAAATGTGCAAATGTGTGCGCGCCACGGTGTTCAAAAGTCTTCGACCAGATCAAACGCGGCTTCTTTGTTCTCGGTGTTGGCTAACGCGTAGGCATCCACGCGGCGCTCGAAGAAATTGGTCTTGTTTTCCACGCTGATGAATTCCATGAACTCGAATGGGTTGGTCACGTTGTAAATCTTCTTGTATCCGAGCTGCACAATAAGGCGGTCTGCCACGAACTTGATGTATTGGGTCATCAGCTCGGAGTTCATGCCGATGAGGCGACAAGGCAAGGACTCGCAGATGAATTCGGTCTCGATGTCCACGGCTTCGCGCACGATTTCGTAGATGCGCGACTTGTCCAGCTTGCGCAACAACTTGCTGTACAGCAAGATGGCAAACTCGCAGTGCAGGGCTTCATCGCGCGAAATCAATTTGTTGCTGTAGGTGAGTCCGGGCATGAGGCCCCGTTTTTTCAGCCAGAAGATGCTGCAGAAGGCGCCGCTGAAGAAGATGCCCTCGACGCAGGCAAAGGCAACCAGGCGCGCGCCGAAACTGCTGCGATGGTCGCCAATCCAACGCTGCGCCCACTGGGATTTCTTCTGGATGCACGGGAAGTGGTCGACGGCGTGGAACAGCCGCAACTTCTCTTCGGCGTCTTTGATGTAGGTTTCGATCAGCAAACTGTAGGTGTGGCTGTGGATGTTCTCCATGGCGATTTGGAAGCCGTAGAAGGCGCGCGCTTCCGCGACTTGCACTTCGTTCATGAAGCGGGAGGCCAAGTTCTCCATGACGATGCCGTCGCTGGCCGCGAAGAAGGCGAGAATCATGGAGATGAAACTGCGTTCGTCTGGAGTCAGTTGTTCCCAGTGGCTGGGGTCTTCCGTCAAGTCAATTTCCTCCGCTCGCCAGAAACACGAAACTTGGGTTTCGTACATCTTCCAAATGTCTTGGTGCTGGATCGGAAACATCACAAAGCGGTGATCATCTTTCGCCAACAGCGGTTCCACTACGACGTGGCGCGTGTGCGCGGCGGCGGAGGCGGAGGCGGAGGCTGTGGCGGCACCCCCTGTGGATGTGGGAATGGTAATGGTGGTAGAGGTCGTGGGGTTCGGCATCGCGGACATGTCAGCTGTTGCTTCTGCTGTTGCGGTGGCGGTGGCGGTGGCGGTGGCGGTAGCAGTAGCGGCGACGATAGATTGTGTTTCCATTTCTGTGCAAAACGTGGAGCAGAAGCAATGAACAACGAAAGGGGGAGGGCGGGGGAGCGTGGACGAACTCAACGACGAAAACAAACACAACACGCAAATGTGACGACTGTGGTACGGCAATCGATTGGAAACTCAGCGACAATCAACGAAACAACAACAAATGGCGAATGAAGACTTGGCTAAAGTCGATACATATCTCCAATATTTAAATTTGTATCGACGCAGTTATTTTCCACTTCAAAACCAATGTTTTTTCTTTGAAAAGACGATATTTTCACAATTCGACTTTTTGTGCATGGACGGGTGGGAGGTAATGGTGGGAGGAGGTTGATTATTTGTTTCCATTTGCTTGTCCTGCGGCATATTCGGGAAAAATGGTTGCTTCCAGCATGATGAGTTCTCGATGGTCTGCCAGTTTCTCGTCGATGAAGGCGCTTGGTATCTGATTCGTTTTCTTCACGAAGCGTTGTGTTTTTGATTTTCGATAGTACGACACATTGGCAGGGAAAGACACGTGGGGTCGCACGGACAAGCCAGCGTCTTTCAATCGGGTCAGGACTTCTTCCAAATGCTCGACCAGATCGTCGTAGGTGATAAAATGGTAGTGTTTTACCAACATTGGCATAGTATCCCGCAGAAACTTGGTTTTGACCAATCGCATCTCGAAAATGTTGCGGTATCTCTCGCCGGTCACCAAATGACGGTCTTCCATAATCTCGCGGTTATTGTCGTCGATGGAATAAAATGGTTGACTGAGGAATGTCTCCACCGTCGCCGTGAGAGCCGCGGGAAGATGGTGCTTTTCGCGGAACATGGAGTTGATCCAGTCGTGGACGTTGCGCACAATGCCAATGAACAACACGTCGTCCGCATCGCGCAAATCCTGGAAACCGAAAAAATGTTTCCATCCATAGTCCCAAACAATTTCAACGTCGAAATTCGTAGTTAGCAATTCTTCGAGGTAATTGGTCCCCGAACATCGTTCTCCGTAGATGGTCACTTTCCGGCGCATGGCAGAAATGTTGCGGTAAAGTGGCGTGGTGCGGCGCGGCGTGGATGTCGGCAATCTTGTTCACCCTTTCTTTAGATCAGAGTAAAAAAAACAGATTCATCTCTTCCTTCTGTTCGCGCCCAGTTCAGTTCCTCCACACTTTTCTCTCATCTCTTCTCATCCCTCTTCTTATCCCTCTTCTTATTTCTCTTCATTCCAACCTTTTTCGCATAACTTTGCATTCGCTGTTGTTTGGAAGTGCGGAACGATGTCGGAAGTGGACGGCAAATTGGTGAAATTGCAAGACGCGATTCAGATGAAGCGTCAGTTCCTGATGAATCGCCAGACGCACTTGAACGACGTGCAGACCCAGAACCAGTTCTTAGCTACCGTGCGCAGAGATTACGAGAAGTACTACCATTTCATCCGCGAGCAGAAGATGGAGCAAATGAATGCGTTGAAACTGTTGAACACCTACATCCACGACTTGAATGAGACCGGAGAGCTCAATCGCCAAAACATGGAGAATGCGCGCTACGAACAGCAACGCGTTTTAGACGAAATCGCGTCCGTCAAGAACGAATTGGACACCATGGTGGACTAAACCATGGGTATTCGGCATTGGAGAAAATAATGTTGCGCAACTGTATCTACACTTCCTCGACCGCACACTTCCAACCACAAAACACTTTGTCTTTTTCTTGCTTGCTTGCTTGCAATGGCCACTAAACGCATCACACATCGCCGCCGCCGTCCCCATCGTCGTGCACAGCGTCACTCCCCTCGACGCAAAAGCCAGCATCGCAGACAAGGATCCAAATGGTGGAATCCGTATGCTCAAACTGCGGGTGCGGAACCAGAATCCGCCGGGAGTTCCTCCGACATCATGGGATTGGGGAGCTTGTTTGGCACAGGGAACGAAGCAACAGAAAATCAAGAAGAATCGACTAACATGGATATATCCGAACAGCTCGATGACGTGCAAGTTATCCAAAACATGATAGTGCAGATCAAACAAACTGCAGACAAGGACAAGGAAACTCAGGCGGAAATTGACATTCAACTCACTCGATTGAAGCAGGAATTGGATTCCGTGGTGACGGACCACACGAACGTGAATAAACGAATCGAAGAATTGACGGCAGAGCTTATGGCAGCGCAAGGAAACAATTTGGCACTTCAACAACAACTCAATTTGGCACAGACACGAGCAGAAACCTTGAAGGAACAGGAAAACACGTTGCGTCAACAAATCAGCGGGTTGAAAGAGCCACTGCAACAAGCAAAAAACGCGGTGGACCAAACCTTCACCAAAAACGAACAGATTGTCAGTGCACTTAAAGGTATTAAACGACAACGTTCAGACGACAGTGACACTGCTCCCGAGGGAAGCGGCGCAATGGATATGTCGGAAAGTAATGCCAAACCAAGTGAAGGGTCGGAAAGGGAGTACGATGATGAAACAACTGATGATGCACCAAGTGCAAAAAAACCAAAAACAAACCGCGAAAAACCAAGATTGAACAGCGACAAGGATATTGCGAGCAACCCAAATAACATACTGTCAAGCAAGACACGATCACAATCACAACAATCCGGTGGATCACGCAGACGTACTCACCGCAAACCTCGTCGACAATCACACCGTCGAGCCACGAATCGTCGTTATCGCCGCCGATAAAGGACGACAATAAACGAATATTGATTCGGTTCCACTTTTGTCAATCATGTTTTCCTCGTTTTTTTTATTTTGTCGCACTTCAGTATACTGCACAATCAGGAGCAATCATTGATCGGAAGAAAACTCACCCAACCATAGCACAAACGATAGAACAAACATCTTGAATCATGGCATCCCGTCGGCGTTCACTGTCTGCCCTTGCTTCTTCCTTGCGCACCACACTGGTTAAAGTGTTTCGCAGCCAAACCGTGTTGTTTGGGTTGTTGTTCCTGGCGATGCTCACCTGGGCACAATGGCACGCGCACCTCGACATGATCATTTTGTTCATCGCCGTGTCGGTGTTGATGCTATTCTTCAGTCGCAATGCGAGTGTGTTGATGTTGGTATCCATCTTGGTGGTCAACATTGTTGGCAGCGCAATGTACAGTGAGTACATCGGTGTCACTTCCTTCTCCTCGTCCTTTTCCTCCGCGTTACCATCAACCGCATTGGAACCGTTTGACAATGCCACTTCGTCACAACGTGCAACGGCGACGGTTTCTTCCGCCTCCGCCGCCGCCGACACCGCCCGCGCCAGAGGGGGACAACCCAGTCGACGCGACGTGCGTCGTGCTGTGGATCGTGCGGCTGCTGCTGCAGAAGTGACCGCCTCGAAACCCATCGTTCAGCGCCGACCTCGCGTGGCCACTCGTCCAGCCAACTCCGCCAACGCCGCGACAGACGTGATTTTGCCCCCATTGCCGGACACGAACGCCATTGCTGTTAACACCACCACCACAACTGGCGCCAACGCCGCCGGAGACGCCGCAACCCAGGCCGGATTCACTACGCGCCACAAGGACAGCAAACGCAAGGAAAGCTTCCTCGGCTCTCGTTTAGCAGACGCCTACAACTCCACTGCATTGTTCCAGCAAGCGTAAACGACTTCAGACATATCAAGAGGATGGTACACGTGTGCACCCGATGATTTGCCTTTGCCTTTTGCCTTTTGCTGTTACCGCCGATACGCGTGCTCGGTGAATCGACTGCACCATAAATCAATCACCGTCGATTGGATGGATCGAGTGATTGATTCTGATTGATTGATTGCTTTGTTGATTGCTTTGTTACTTTGGACCCCCGTTTTTTTCACGCGATGATGAACTGTGCGAATGTGATTGACGGATGGGAATTGCCGTCGATGACGAAATGCCCTCCGCCACTCAACTGCGCAGAGAGAAAAGCGAACATGCCGCGGATTCGTCTCGTGCGATGGTGGTTGAAGCAGGTTGCACACATTCACGTGTTGTTATGTTGCGCGATAGAAGAGTATGTATTGCCATGGAACCCTGTTTCGCAAGAATTCGTTGACAAAGTGCGAAAGCTTGACGTGTTTGGTTGGTTTTACAAGAAGAACGTCATGTGCATTCCCTTTGAATTTGGTCCACTGGAAGAATGGGATACGTCGCATGTCACGAACATGTCCCGTTTGTTCACTTACTCGGGGGTGAATGTTGATTTGTCGAGATGGGATACATCCCATGTCACCGACATGTCCCGAATGTTTTACGGATGCAGACAATTCAATGGCAACATTTCCACGTGGAATGTGTCGAATGTGACCGATATGAGCAGCATGTTTCATGGCAGTGTGTCGTTCAATCGAGACATTAGTGGTTGGAACACGTCCAATGTACGCGACATGCAATCCATGTTTTGGTTGGCAATTACATTCAACCAACCCATTGGCGACTGGGATGTTTCCCGTGTCACGAACATGGAATCCATGTTTGCATATGCGCGGAAATTCAATCAGCCACTCGATGCGTGGAACATTTCGCAAAAGAACACGAGGTTGGTGAACCTGCATCACAGTGCCGCAGATCGCTGCCGACTTCTCTTCCATGCCACCAATTAACTTTTTTTGGGGGGGCGCACACACACATATTTCTTTCCATCCTCGCGATTGGTTGCGCGAACATTGATGGTGAAAAATCACCCCTCAGATTGGATGGAAACGTGGGGCTTGCCAACTTTCACGGATGGTTTCCTGCCATCCAACCACTTGGAGAGACGAGCCAAGACGCCGCGCATGCGAGTCGTGCGATGGTGGCTGCAGCACGTCGCACAAATTTACGAAGGGTTGTGTTGCGCGATAGAAGAGTACGTCTCGCCTTGGACCCCGATTTCACAACGCCACATGGACTGTGTGCGAATGGCTTACTATTGGCAAACTGCTGATGTCGTGGTCAAAATTCCCTTTGAATTTGGTCCATTGCAAGAATGGGATACATTTCGTGTTGACAACATGTCCGGAATGTTTTGCGATTCAAACTTCAACGTTGATTTGTCGCGTTGGGACACATCCAACGTGACGAACATGTCCAATATGTTCCGAAACTGCAAGCAATTTAATGGCAACATTTCCACTTGGAATGTGGGAAACGTGACCGACATGAGCGGTATGTTTGCAGGATGTTCAAATTTCAATCAACCCATCGGTGGTTGGAATACACACCGTGTGCGCAGCATGAACGAAATGTTTGCGAACACGAACATGTTCAATCAGGATATTAGTGGGTGGAATGTGGGTCAAGTTGAGTCAATGGAAAGCATGTTTCTCGGCGCTCTCTCCTTCAACCAACCTATTGCCACGTGGGATGTGTCGAATGTGAAGTGCATGAATACCATGTTTGCATGGTCGCAGGGATTCAATCAGCCCCTCGATGCGTGGCAAGTTCCGAAAGACACAAATGTGCTTGGCGCGTTTTACGGCACTGCGCTTCACAACCAACCGCGATTCACGACAATGAATTAATCCCAATCTATCTTTTTTCGTGCTTGCACACACATTTTTTTTTGGCACAGAACCTGTCTTGTTTGGTTGGGTAGCAGAATTCGTTGAGACGACAACATGAGCCATGTGGATGAAATGAGAAGGTGGATTGCAACGTGTTCACCCCCGCGGCCATGCAACTTCCAACAATTCAGAACCAAGACGCCGCGGATTCGAGTTGTGCGATGGTGGTTGCAGCAGGTTGCTCAAATTCACGGGTCATTGTCTTGTGTGGTGGAAGAGTTCGTGTCGCCGTGGACTCCCGTTCCGCAAGAAATCGTGGATGAAGTGCGCACCACTCGGCAATTTCGAGGGTATCGCTGGACCGCGTTCATTCCCTCCGATTTCGGTCCCGTGGAAGAATGGGATACTTCGCGCATCACAAACATGTCGGAATTGTTTGAAGGGCACACGATGTTCGATGTAGACATCAGTCGTTGGGACACGTCCAATGTGCGCAACATGCACAGAATGTTCGATGGATGTTCGATGTTCAATGGAGACATCAGTCGATGGAACACGTCCAATGTGCGCAACATGCACAGAATGTTTGATGGATGTTTGATGTTCAATGGAGACATCAGTCGGTGGAACACGTCCAATGTGCGCAACATGGATCAAATGTTTTTGCGTGCAATGAAATTCAATCAGGACATTTCTGGGTGGGATGTTGGACAAGTGACGTCTATGTATGGCATGTTCGCGAGTGCATGGGACTTCAACCAACCCATCGGTCGATGGAATGTGTCCAACGTGACGAATATGTCCACGATGTTTATGGGGTCGAATGCATTTAATCAACCACTAGACGGGTGGGTCGTGTCGGGTGAAACAAACACGAACCTCATGTTTTACGATGCCGAACACTTCGATCATCGTTTTTCACCAATTGTAATCAATTAACTTGCATCACGGTATCATCTCCATCACAACACTTTGTGTTTTTTTTGCTGTTTTTTTGTTTAGTTTGTTTTTTTCCCACTTTCTTTTTCCAATGTTTTTTTTTCGTGTTGGAAAAGCAATAGCCCGCGCTCGCAACCACACTCGCACCCCAAATATACATCATCTTGCTCTTGTGTCACCTTCTTTGTTTCCTTCTTTTCTTTCTTTTCTTTCTTTTTCTTCCCTTCCTCATCTTTGTGATCATGGCGATGGGGCGACGTCGCACTTCTGCATTGTCCACGGCTGTTGCACCGCCATCGCGCGGCGTGATGGGTTACGCGTTGTTGTTGTTCATAGTGGCGGGCATCGGTATGTTCGTAACCAGCATGGTATCCACGTTGGCGCAGCAACAAAAGCAGCAGCCGCAACCATTGCGGCAGTCGACTGAAGTCATCATGTCGCCGTGGATGTTGTCGCCGGAGTTGTCGGCGCTGCCACCCATTGGCTACAGTACAGCAAGTGCGCCACGCGGTTGGTTTGGCGGCGGCGGCGGCATGGACAATCCGCTGTCCATGTTTGTGTCTCCCATTGCGCCTCCGCTGAGAGATGAACGGGTGATGGTGCCCATCAATGTGTCGACCAATGTCGGTGCAACGCCATATGCAAGTTATCGCCAGGTGGGATTGCTGACCCCGTTGAATGGGAAGTCCACCGACCGCATTTTGCCACTGATGGCCAAACCGCTATTCACGAACCGCGACAAGTGGCAATACTACACGATCAGCAACCAACAGAACCAAGTGAAATTGCCGGTGTCGCGCAATGGACGCAGTTGCACGAATGAATACGGGTGCGACAAATTGGAGAATGGCGACACAGTGTACGTGGAGGGATCCAACGAGGTGTATCGGGTGACACTGTACGACAACGGCACCAACGAATATTTACCGATGGTGCTGTAGTTTGGTGGCAAGAAGGGTTGCACATTTTCTCAGTCTTTGCATTGTCTGGCACTTGCTTGATTGCGTTGTCCGGAACAGTTAGACGACGACCATAACCTGCAGTTCGATTTCCGCGACTTCTGTTTCCGTGCCACCACCACCACCACCACCACTGATTATGGGATTCTCGATGTCGACGTGGTGATGTGGTTCCGGTTCCGGTTCCGCAAGTTCCAGTTCCGTGTCCTGTTGCTGCCGTCGGCGATGCGCTCGACAGATGTCGAGCAAAACCGTAATCAAGCACACGATGATGTTGAGCAGGCTGAGCAACATGAACAAGATGACAATAAAGCTGAGAATCGAGGACGTGGATGCCGCAACGATGGATGTGGATTTGATCCACGACCGTGGAACGGCGATAGAAATGGACATGGAAAAGCAGTGCAACGACGGCAACCACCGATAGAAACAAGACATATAAAGCGTGAAGCGGATGAGGGAAATCTATTTGTAGAGGGAACCTCGTGTTGCGCAAGAAAGTGAGTGAGTGAGTGCGCGCGTGTATCTTTTTTTTTGTTGTTGTGTTCAGACTTTCCCTGATGCATGCGCAAAGAATAATGCCAACGCAGCTTCCGTCGTCGCTGCCTTTCATGCCGTGGCCTCGCGAAGAGTGGAAGGACGATTCTTTTTTTGGGTCATTGAGTGCGGCCACAGCGATGTCGGTGGCGGATATGTGTTGGATGGCGCTGCCGAAAGGATATGCGTGTTACTTGTGGATCCACATGGACCCGGAGACGGACCGAGTGCATTGTCGCGTGCTGGACAAGGCGCGCCGCAAATCGGAGGAATACAGCGTGTGTTGCGACGAGGAGTTGGGTTACGGAAACGGCACGGTGTTGGTGGGGACGTTGTGCAGTCGGGTGGTTGCTTTATCGTCGTCGTCTGCGCAACCCTCCGCGGGACACAAGATATCTTGTATGGCAATACACGATGTCTTGTACTACAAAGGACGCAACCTGGAGCGCTTCACCTGGGAAGACAAGTGTCATGTGTTGACGCAATTATTGGCACGCGAAGTGCGACAATGCATTTACAATCCGTCGTTTTTGTTGCTGGGCATGGCGCCATGTGGAATGGTGTCGCGCGCCGCCACCGCCGCCGCCGCCCCGGTGGATCACCTCGACCCTGCGGCGAGGTGTTTGCTGGAACAGGGTGCAATGTTGGACAACGTGTTTGCGGCAATTGCGGCGTTTCCGTTTGCTATTCACCGGTATCGCTTTGTGTCGCGACGTGCCACTTCCGCGTCTGTGGCCTGGGTGTGCGCCACCTGGCCATCACTTCCATCTTCGACCTTCTCCTCACCAACAACAGCCGCGACATCAACAACACCAACGCCAACGCCAACGCCAACGCCGCCACAACCGCACTCAAACTTGGTCGCAAAAATCGGGATGAAGCGCACTGCGCGGGATGCCGACTTGGACAACACATCCGGTGGATGGCAGGTGCCAAATGTGAAGATTCCGGTGCCAAATGTGAAGGTTTCGGAAAGTGTGGGTGGATTTGGTGCGGGGTCAGGGTCGGGCGCGCGGTTTTGGGTCAAGGCGACGTTGCACGACGACATTTACGAATTGTTCGAACGGAGACCGTCGGAGTCGGTGGATTCGACGTTGTCCACGAACACGAACATGGCGCATTCGTTTGCGCTGATTCCGGATTACGAGTGCAGTGTGTTCATGAATGGATTGTTTCGGCGCATCAAAGAAAACGCGAACTTGGATGCGCTGGAAGAGAGTGACGAGGAGGACGACTTCGAGGACGACCGGCCAGACAAGTACGTGGATTTGCACAAGACCTTGTTCATGCGATGCGAATGGTCTGCGCGCAGCAAGAAGTGGATACCCGTGGCGCTTGGCTAGTGGTCCTACGCACGCACGCGCGCCAATTTACTTTTTTTTTCCTTTTTTTTCTTTTTTTTTTCATGCGGAAGGCATGGCGACGGGCAGACTGAGTCCAAAGGGGTCGGTGGCGGCGGAGGCATCGTGGGTGTTGTCCAGCACGGGTTCGTAGGAGGCGGGCAAGATGGAGATGTCGGATTGGACGGACGGAGTCATCGTTGCGACCATTTGTTCTTCTAAAGTGACTTCGGAAGGAGGATTCAGCATTTCCATCTGCGCTAACTTTTGGGATTCGGTGGGGGTCGTTTGGATCATGGGGGCAATGTTGGCGGCCCATCCGTAGGATTTGCGCACCATGTCCACCGCCGCGAGCGCGCCGAGGACGCCAAGGGCTGGGTGGCTGTGCATGAACAAGAAGAGTACCCCGACGAACAAGACGACTTTGCCGACGATGGTGTCGAGGAAGCCCGCTGCAACAGGTGGCAAGGACACCCCGGACACCAGATACAAGACGAGCAGCACGAACAGGACGGCTTCGCCCATGCGTTGTTTGCGAAAGATCGAGGTTGGAAACATGGATGAGGTGGTTCGATTGGGACGGTGTAGTGTGTAGTGTGTACGTGTGTATGTGTGTAATCCTCGAAAAAAAAGCAGCACTTATAAAAACATGAGACTTTTTTTTGCGCCCGAGTTTTTGTTCGTGAGGTGCCTTCGCATAATTTTACATTCGGGGAAGTTCGCATCGCACGTCGTCTGTTTTACATCGATCCCCCGTTTTTTTGGCAGATAAGCAACCTGGTTTTGACCACAACAAGACAAGATGCATCCTTTTTTGCAGCGCGCAATCACCTCGGGGAGTTTTGCCACTTCGGCGCAGGCGTCGGCGTCCTCCACCGCGCCAAGCGGTTCTTCCTCTTCTTTTTCCTCTTCTTCTGCCTCTTCATCTTCTTCCTCTTCGAATCCTTCCCAGTCGTTTTCCGCCGCACAAAATGGAGCGCAACGTGGGGGAAGAGGTGGCGGTGGGTACGGACAAGCAACCTATGGTGGTCGCTCCAGCGGCTACGGTGGCGGTGGCTACCGTGGCGGCGGCTATGGTGGTGGAAGGGGTGGTGGTGGCTACGGCGGCGCAAGTCGCGGACGAGGATTCCCGAACAGCGGCAGGAACGGATTCGACGGGGCGGTGGAGTCCGCCGCCGCGCAATCCGTTTCTTCCCCCAGCAACCTTCCATTCGGCGGCGGTGGCGGAAGAGGTGGGAGAGGTGGAACAGTTGGCATGCGCAATCCGGCGCGTGTGAAGCGTCCACCCAATCCGCACGCGGTGCCGCTCAACGCCATGATGAAAGCAGCGACGTTGATGGATGCTCCATCTGCTGCTTCTACTGCTTCTTCGGCGATGGCGCCGCAACTTCCCCCATCGCCCTACGGAATGACGCCTGTGTCGGAGATCACCAGTGCGGGATTGGACACCACCTTGGGACCGCGCGGCTATTCCATCGTGAAGACCGGTTTGTCCAGCAAGGAACTGCAGAAGGTGAAGCAGGAGTTGATGGTGAAGCCGTTTTCGCTGGGACAGAATCCCCTGTTTGCGCCATCCTTTGCCGTGTATCGAGAATCCCCCAGTCGCTTGTATGTTCCGGTGCACTACGGATGGCGGCGCTTCGGCCCCCCGCAGATGCTGGGCTTGGCGCAAGGCGAACCCATCGTCGCGCCGCGCAATCAATTGGCGCCCCAGTTCGAGTTGCGCCCCTACCAAATCCCGGCGGCAGACGCGTTCTTTGAGACGATCCGCGACAAACCGTGCGGCGGTGGACTGTTCCACCTTCCGTGTGGCTGGGGCAAAACGAAGATTGCGCTCTACATCATCGCCAAATTGGGATTGAAGACCTTGGTGGTCGTGCAGCAAGGCAATTTGGTGCATCAGTGGTGCGACCGCATCCGCGAAACCTTGCCGCATGCGCGCATCGGTCGCATCCAGGCCGACGTGGTGGACGTGGACGACAAAGACATTGTCATCGGCATGCTGCAAAGCCTGTGGCAGAAGGACTATCCCATCACGTTGTTCCAGTCCTTCGGATTCTTGGTCGTCGACGAAGTGCATCACATCGCGAGCGAGTCGTTCAGCAACGCCCTCTTCCGTGTGGTGCCGCGATACACCCTGGGGTTGTCCGCCACGATCGACCGCAAAGACCGCACAACGTACGTGTTCAAGATGTTTCTGGGCGACGTGGTGTACAAGGGGGATCGCCCGGAGAAACACAAGGTGGTGGTGCAGGCTATCCACTACGACGCGGCGGACGATCCGGCGTACCGCGACCTCATCTTGGACCGCAATGGTCGGCCGATGATGAGTTCAATGATCACGCGGATTTGCGAATACACGCCGCGCGCGCAGTTTTTGGTGTTCGTGTTGTCGGAGTTGGTGCGCACCCGGCCAGGACAACACATCATGTTATTGTCGCACAACAAGTCGTTGCTGCAGTATTTGTTGGAGGAGGTGACGCGCCGCAACTTTGCGCCAGTGGGGTTGTACGTCGGCGGGATGAAGCGGGAAGCGTTGCAAGAAACCGAGGGAAAACAAATCGTGTTGGCCACCTACGCCATGGCGGCCGAGGCCCTCGACATTCCCGCGTTGAGCACCCTGGTCATGGCGACGCCGAAAACCGACGTGGAGCAATGCATTGGGCGCATTCTGCGCATGGTACATGCCATGCCGCTGGTGGTCGACATCGTCGATGCACACGACATGTTCTTGGCGCAGCATTTGAAGCGGAAAACGTACTACCGCGCCAACAACTACCGAATTCTGTCGTGTGCGCACAATGAGTACCAACCCGATGACCTGTCCCAATGGAAGGTAGTGTTTGCGCCCAAAGAAGAACATGGCGAGACAGAGGAAGGGGGTAACGGCGGCAGCAGCAACCCAAACCTCGATGGCAATGCCAACGGAAAGCGTGGACGCTGCGGTGGCGACGGAGGCACAAAACAAGCACGCCTCGCTGTCCCCGCGTCGTCTTCTTCTTCTTCTTCTTCTTCTGCATCTGCTTCTTCGCATCCCGTCGCCAGAACCATGGTTTCCGGTGTCGCGGATGACGACGAGGATGAGGATGTGGATCGAGTCGATGGATTGCGCCGAGGAGTCTGTCTGTTGCCCATTCGTCGACCTCTGGCGACACAGTCCTCCCTGATTTCGCCACCTCCGCCACCACCGACCCCGGTCGCACCCATTTCCTCGATGTTGACATCGTCGTCATCCATCTGTTCTTCTAGTGTTCTTCCTCCTCCGCCACCACCACCACCGTCATCCTTTCTGCGAGACGACTTGGTCGAGGAGGATGAGGATGAGGACGATGACGATGACGAGGATGTGAACGACGAAGAGGACGAGGATGAAGAGGATGACGAGGCGTAGAACTGTGCGCAAACGTCTTAACCGAAGTATTCGGCCCTCCGCGAAATGTGGAGGCGGTTGTGTAGTGGTAGGAGTAGCGTCGTCATGTGTGTGTGTGTTTTTTGTGTTCGTTCGATCGTCGATGTAGTTGCGCGAGGTGCGCACCTTTGCGAATCGGTATGTGACTTGTATAATTTAATTCATTCACGCGGAAGAAACAAACACCCCGTTTTTTTTTCGTTGTTGTTTTGGTCGTGTTTTCATTCTTTCGTTCTGACACGTGTATCGTCTTCATCGTTCGCATCGTCATCATTCCATTGCTGTTGTTTCGTTGGTTCCTCGTGATTCGATGGATTTCACTTCGCTGTCATCTTCCGCATCTCTTGCAACCACATCCTCCTCATCCTCCGCATGCGCTTCCCCCGCATCGGCGACGCCAACGGCGACTGCATCTGCATCTGCCGTCGCTGCTGCCACGAAAGAAATGCAAGTGGTGAAGCGCGACGGGACGTTGCAGGATGTTTCGTTTGACAAAATCCTGCAGCGGGTGAAAAAGCTGGGCAACGAAGCCAACATCCACATTGACTACGCATCGTTGGTCATCAAGGTCATCGACCAACTGCACGATCGAATCCCCACCTTCAAAATTGACGAACTGACGGCGGAACAATGCGCGGTAATGTCGAGTCAGCACTACGACTACGCGACGTTGGCAGGCCGCGTGGTCGTGTCCAATTTGCACAAAAGCGTGCAACCGAGTTTTTGCGCCGCCATGGAACGTCTGTATCAATTTCGAAACCACCGCGACGAACACCAACCATTGGTGTCCCAGTACCTGTGGGACTTGATCCAAGAACACGGCGCCGCGCTGGACGCCATGATCCACCACGAGCGTGACTACCTCATCGACTATTTCGGCTTCCGCACCTTGGAGCGTTCCTACTTGTTCCGCGTGCGCAAACAAATCGTGGAGCGCCCGCAACACATGTGGATGCGCGTGGCGCTGGGCATTCACGGCAACCCCTTGCATCGATCGGAAGACACGTTGCGCAAGATCCAGGAGACGTACGACTTGATGTCCACGAAACACTTCACGCACGCCACCCCCACGCTGTTCAACGCTGGTACTCCCCGTCCGCAGTTGTCCAGCTGTTTCCTCTTGGCGATGGAAGAGGACAGTTTGCGCGGCATTTACAACACGCTGCACGATTGCGCGATGATTTCCAAGTTTGCCGGCGGCGTTGGCTTGAACATCCACAATGTGCGCGCAAAGGGCACCTACATCCAGGGCACCTCGGGGTTCTCCAACGGCATCGTGCCGATGTTGCGCGTCTTCAACAACACCGCGCGCTACGTGGACCAGTGTGTACCGCACGACACGTTAGTGCACACCGACCAGGGCATGATACCGATTTCGCAGTGCATCGCCGGTGTGACCCGCGTGTTGAATGCCAAAGGCACCTGGGAGACGGTGCAGGATGTGTTGGAACACCGCTACCGTGGATTGGCGGTGCAAGTGGTGGTGGCGCCATTGTTGGCGAAAGCGCATGCGCTGAAACAGATCTTCACCCCTGAACATCCCGTGCAGGTGGTGCGCAATACCGTTGGCACAGATGTGGAGACATTTCGCATGTGTGTGGAAAAAGGAACGTTTGCGCCTGAGTACGTGGAGGCCAAGGAGTTGGACAAGAACGATTGGTTGGTCATGCCACGTATCCATTGGTCGTCCCAACAAGGGTTTGCGCGCGAGTGTGCATTGCGATGGACCGTGCGCCAAGCTCGGTTGGCGGGGATGATGGCAGCGGCGGGGACGTGGTCGCTTCAACGCAACGGCGGCAGATGTTTGTTGCGGTTGCCGGGGACGGAGGAGGCATTGGAGACGTTGCGGGAAGCAAAAGCCACCTTGGAGGAATGCATGATACCGGCGCAACTGACCATTTCGAGTGAGACAACAAATGTCCAGGTGGAACTGTGCTGGATCGGAGAAGCCGTGCAATCCCCATTTCGCTATGCCCATTTCTTTGATGCGCGTGGTCGATCGCGGGTGCATCCCGAAGTGTGGCGATTGCCCGCGGATGTGTTGCGCGCATTCGTGAGTGCATATCAAGCGACGATGACCTCGCGCACTCTTTCGCCATCCTGGGTGGTGCAATTGCTGTGTGTCGCCCCGGACATGATTCCAACTGGGTTTGGCAACCTTGCCAATCGCTTTTTTTACACGGATACACACGTGTACCTGAAAATAACCAAGGTGCAACAAGACAATTTGTGGTCTGGGGAAGGAGCGGGAGAAGAAGTGGAACCAGAAGGAGCGGGAGAAGAAGTAGAATCAGAAGAAGCAGGAGAAGAAGACGGTGGAGTAGAAGGAGCGGAAGACGGTGGTGGTGGAGGTGTGATGTACGATTTGCAGATGCGCGACGAACACAGTTATTGTACCGCCTTTTGCACGGTGCACAATGGCGGGGGGAAGCGCAATGGGTCGTTCGCCATCTACTTGGAGCCATGGCATCCAGACGTGGAAGACTTTTTGGACATGCGCAAGAATACGGGGGAAGAAGAGTTGCGCGCCCGCGACTTGTTTTACGCGCTGTGGATTCCGGATTTGTTCATGAAGCGCGTGTCGGACAATGGATCGTGGTCCCTGTTTTGTCCACACGAATGCCCGGGGTTGTATGACTCGCACGGTGCGGAATTCGAACAGCGCTACCAAGCCTACGAAGCCACGCCCGGCAAGGCGCGCAAGACGTTGCCGGCCCGACAACTGTGGTTCCGCATTTTGGATGCGCAGATGGAAACGGGCACGCCCTTTTTGTTGTTCAAAGACGCCTGCAACCTCAAGTCGAACCAGCGCAATCTGGGCACCATTCGCTCGTCCAATCTTTGCTGCGAGGTGGTAGAGTACTCGGACGAAAACCAAACCGCCGTATGCAATTTGGCGTCGATTGCGCTGGCCGCCTTCGTGAACGAAGAGACGCGCACGGTGGATTACGAGGCCTTGCATCGCGTCACGCAGGTGGTGACGGAAAATTTGAACCGCGTCATCGACGTCAACTACTATCCGACCGAGAAGACCGAGCGCAGCAACTTCCGCCACCGCCCCATCGGCATCGGAGTGCAAGGATTGGCCGACGCCTTCTTGCGCCTGAAACTTCCGTTCCATTCGGAGGAGGCGAAGTGCATTAATCGTCGCATGTTCGAAACAATGTACCATGCGGCCTTGACGAAGAGCATGGAGCTGGCGCGCGAGAAGGGTCCGTACGAGTCGTTCCAGGGGTCGCCGGCCGCGGAGGGGGTGTTGCAGTTCGACCTGTGGGGCGTGACGCCAGAGCCGGGGCGCTACGATTGGGACACTCTGAAGGAGAACATCCGCACCCACGGATTGCGCAATTCGCTGCTGATGGCGACGATGCCCACGGCGTCGACATCGCAGATTCTGGGCTACAACGAATGCTTCGAGCCGATCACCAGCAATTTGTATTCGCGCAGCACGTTGGCGGGCGATTTCTTGGTGGTGAACAAGTACCTGATGAAGGAGTTGATCGAGCAGGGCCTGTGGAACGAACAGGTGAAGAACAACATCATCGCCAACAAGGGGTCGGTGCAGCAACTGAGCATGCTGAGCGAAGAGTTGCGTGAACGGTACAAGATCGTGTGGGAAATTCCGATGAAACATTTGATCGACATGGCGGCGGACCGCGGCGCATACATCTGCCAAAGCCAAAGTCTCAATTTGTGGATGGAAGATCCGACGTACGCCAAACTCACCTCGATGCACGTCTATGGCTGGAAGGCTGGCCTCAAGACTGGCATCTATTACCTGCGCCGCAAAGCAAAGCATCAACCTCAACAGTTCACGATTGAACCAGAGGCCAACACCGCCGCCACCGCCACCGCCGTTGACGATGGGATCCAAGAAAGCGGCGGGGGGAACAAGGACAATAAAGATGACGACAACGGCATTTGCTTGATGTGTTCCGCCTGAACACAGACGATTGATTGATTTGGTTAGGTTGTTTGTTTGTTTTTCGTGTATATGACTTTGTTTCTCTGTAAAAGGATGTAAATCGAAAATTATGCGAAAAAGGTTGGATTGATAACTTCGTTTCACGTGCTGAGTTTGTTGGTTGGTCGGTCGGTCGTTATTACGAAAATTACCATGACAACAGTCTATCTACACTTCTTTCTACTTCGCGGAAACCAACCACACGAACACACCTGTGTTCAGTGTGGCGGCGGCGCTTTGACGCAGATGGATCGCACCATGGCTTCCGACAACGACATTGGGCGATTGGTGTTGGGTCTGCATTTTGGCAATGCGTCGACGGACATGGATTGAATGATGGACGACGGTTTCGCCGGCACGAGACGAATGTCGGAAGAAACCTTGGCTGAAGCTGTGGAAGTGGCCGTGGTGGATAAGGATGAAGATGAAGATGAAGATGAGGATGAAGATGACGCGATGGCAGCCAGAACTTCCGCGAGATCGGACTGGAGCGATTGGACCGTCTGCTGGATGCTGCGCACATCTGCATCGCGGTTGTTGGCCGTCTTGTGTCGGAAAATCCACCGGAACTGTCCAATCTGGCGCGGCAAGGGCGTCGATGGATTCACCACCAGGAAATGACTCGTGAACGAACGCACTGGAATGTTCATCTGCTTCATGAAGACGGCGATGGCCACATCGTCGATGATGCGGCGGTCGACTAGGTCACTGCGTTGCACCAACAGTTGCGCCGTGCGATGGGAGAGGATGATACAGGTACCGCTGACGAAGGTGGTTCCTTCGTGTCGCCGATCCACGATGCCGGATTTGGGGTCCAACCAGCGCAAGTTCAGGGCCCACCCGCCGTAGTCCACTGGCGTGTGGGCGAGATAGAGTGCAATGCGTGCAATGTGCACCACGGTACTCACGTTCGATCGAATGAGGTAGTCAAACTCCACGTGTTGAGTGACATAAGCAATGGCGCGCATCGTTTTGTCCAAAATGCCCGGGAGGAACGACTCTTCGCCGCGAATGCGCAACTTGTCGCCATCCAGCTGCACATCTCCTTCGGAGGCAGGCATGTGAGGATCGAAGAAATAGTACCACGTGGGGATGTGGTAAAACGATCGCGTCGCGGCATACATCTGGTCATAGTGCGGGTCTGGGGAATACAATACCAATTGCACGATGCGGGGCCATTGCGGCATGTTTGTTTGTCTGTTTTGAAGTGAACTGGAAATGTGAACACGTGCGTTGCGCGGGAGGCAGTTTGGGAGACAGAATGACAATGGACTTTAAGTTGAGGTGGTCCAAACGGGAGGGGGGGGGGGAGAAAATGGAAGAAATAGAAACGGGAACAGTATGCAAAGGGGAAACATAACTTTTCTTTTGCACATTCCCGTTTTCCAATTTCTTTGCACACTCGTGCTGATCATGAGGACCCATCGCGAAAACAAACGCCGCTGCACGGAAGTATTGACGCAGTGGCTGCAGCACCCCACTACTACATCCACCACCTCCGCCGGCAATGATGTCCCCGAAAGAGACATGGTGAAGAAACCGCGGTCAAAAGAAAAGGCGGCGGCGGCGACCGCGGCATGTGTGCAAGGAGAGAGGGTAGAGAGACCTGTGGGACGCCGGGTGTGGAAACCGGTGACGGACGACAACTTGCAAGAACTGATCGACCTGTATACCACTCGTTGCGCCGCGAAGGAGAATATCTACGCACAGATGTTGCAGTTGCACGGTCCGATGGAAACATGGGACATTTCGCGCGTGACGTCGTTGTACCGAGCCTTCGATTGTTTGCGATCCTTCAATGTGGACATTTCCCGCTGGGACACCTCCAATGTCACCAACATGTCCTTGGCGTTCATGGGATGCGTGCAATTCAACCAACCTGTTGGACGCTGGAACGTGAGTCGCGTGCGCAACATGCACGGCATGTTTCAGGGATGCACCACGTTCAACCAGTCGCTGAAGACGTGGGACGTGTCGAAGGTGCAATCCATGGCGCAGATGTTTTACGGCGCCAAGCAGTTCAGCCAGCCCCTGGACAAGTGGAATGTGTCGAACGTGCTGGACATGCGCAACATGTTTGGATTCAACTGTCGATTTGGTCGATCACAGAGCATTTGCAGATGGAACCCACACCCCGACGTGGAATGGGACAACATGTTCACCGAATTGGGACGCGCCACGGCAGTTCATCCCGAGGAGAACCAATTGGGGAAAATGGAGGTGGACGCTTCCTTGCGTGTTCTCAACATTGCGCACATGCTCCACCGCACCAATGCGATTTTCCACTGCGTGATGCGCAAATACCAAGAGTGGCTTGCCAACGGCATGCGCGGCAAGGGATTAAGTGGCCCGCGACATTCCTGCGAAATCACCATGTCCCACTGGGCACACTTGATGGAGTTGGTGGAGATGCGCAACCGGTCCGCGCTGTTCGACTGGATTGGCAGCGTCAACGAAGTGTGGATTGTGCACCTCGAGAATGACGATGCACCCGCTATGGCGGCGGCGGCGCCCACCAACACCCACATCGCGCACACGGTGCAACACAACGTCGTGGTGGACAACATTCCGCGCTTCAACGAATACCTCCCCGGCAGTCAAATGCGCAACAGCACCATGGTGTTGACCATCCTGCTGTACTTGAAGGATCTGCATTACTACGAGACCGCGGAACTGGCAGCCTGGGGATTGCCCGAACACTTCGATTTGTCCGAGAATTTGTACTTCACCGTGCTCGACACCTTGTTGCCCGGGGTGCGCAACATGCCCCGCGTCCGCGAGTACTTCGGCAATCACTACTTGCGGGTGTCTCCCCATCGCCGCCCCTTGCCCGCACCCGCCCCGCGATCCATAGACACCTTGTACACCGATTTTCCGGCACTGAAACACCAACTCACAGACGGTTTGTGGTGCCCCTCCGGCGAAGTCCGCACTGCCCGACTTGTCCCCACTGTCCTCTCCATCAACCACCTGTAACCCACGGTGTACACAGTCACAAACCTTGTATTTGGTAAAGAGTGTAGAATTGCATGGTTATCGTCGTTTGTTCATATTGGTTCATGGTTCTTAACTTGTTAATTTACATACACGCACTTACTAACACCCTTTCCACTTACACACACACACACACAACCAAAACACACACACACTACTACACACAATTGCATTTCACACCTTTCTACAATACGAATGGCTATTTTGTTGCTGTTTGACACAGAAACAACGGGGCTCATACCCCGGCGAACGGAATTGCGACGAGATACCATCCATCTGTTTCCCTATGCGGTGCAAATCAGTTTCTTGTTGTTCGACGACGCGACGCACGCGATCGAGGAAATGCACGATTTCGTGGTGCAGTTGCCCGATCACGTGGACATCCCGGAGGAAGCCAGCAAGATCCACGGCATCACCACCGCAGAGATGCGACGCGTCGGGGTTCCATTCGCGCAAGTGATGGACGTCATGCTACGTTGTTTGCGTCGCGCCGATCGCGTAGTGGCACACAACGTGGAATTTGACCATCGAATCATCCAAGTGGAATTGGCGCGCCGCGCATTTGAAGTGTCGGGGGTGATGGACGTTGTCGACGTGGAGGCGAACACTCCACGGTGCTTTCGACAGCGTTTGCACGAATGGTGCACTTTTCCCCAATGGTACTGCACCATGCAATCGATGACCGACGTGTGCCAGATCCGCGCGCAAACGCCGCGGGGAAAGTCCTATTGGAAATTCCCCAAACTGTCGGAACTTCACGCATATCTTTTCGGCGAGGTGCCGCACCACTTGCACAATGCAATGTGCGACGTGTTGGTGACCCTGCGATGTTACGTGTGGATGCAGCAACAGGTTGACCTCAGACAATGCAGTGCGACCTTTCGGGAAGCAGTAGCGTTTGCGGGAGTATATTGATTCGACACTTGTCCCGAAGCAACAAAAAACAAACATTCCATCTGGAATGCCAATTCCGAATGCAATGATCGTCGCCGACGCGGAGGAAGTGTCGTTGCACGAAGTCGATGTCACCCTGCCGCTCTCTTGGTGGGTGGAGTTGCTGCACGACACCTGTTGCGCCATGTCCGAATGTGACACGCCCATGACCCCCAACCAGTTGCTGGAAGTCATGGTGTTGTTGCGCCAGGTGCTGAAACATCCACAGACGTTGTTGCGCCAAGTGCAGCAACCCGTGACCTTTTTGCGCATTGTGCGGCCGATGGAAGGCGCGCCACACCGGTTGTGTGTGTCGGACAACGATCATCCGTTCTGGTCCTTGGAACGAATCATCTTGCAACTTCGGCGCTTCTGGACCACAGAGTGCGGATTGGCCTTTTACCGCGCCGACGGAATGTATTCCATGTTTAAAATTGGGCTGACACCAGCGCAAGGCTATCGCCTGCGACAAGAATGGACCATGGCGGAGGACGATGACTGGAAACGATGACTGGAAACGATGACGCAACACGATGAAGTCGGAAACCAATGACACGGACAAGAAGAAAGAGGATGGTTACATGTCTTCTTCTTCTCCTTCTTCCGCTTCCGCTTCCATGTTTTCTCCCATGGTTCCGTCCACGTCTTCTTCTTCCATCTCGCTGTCTGCCGCATGGTTGTCGCCGACAACATTTCTTTCCAAGTGACCTGTTTCCGTTTCTCCCATGCAACCACTCCCATCTTCGTCACTTTCGATCTGCGTATTGTTGTTGTCTGTTTGTATTGTTGTAGTGTCTTGTTGTGCGGTGGATGCAGTGGCAGACATGTCAGTGGACACTGTCCACGCCGCACCCGCCGCCGGTAACTTGTTAATGTGCAGAAGTAAGCATTTGGGCACTTGTGTGCCGTTTTTGTTGTTTTTGCGCGGACCACGTCGATTGGGCGCGCGATGGTCGAACCCGTGTTGGCGCTCATGTTCGATGGTGTCCCACACTTCGCGCAAGGTGTCCACGGCATTCGCGAACCATGCGCGGTCTCGCTCCACCGTCACCAAACTGTAGTGATCCATCTTCCAATACCGACAGGTCAAGAACTGCAATTGGTGCTCGGCGGACGATGGCTGCTCCTGCTGCTGCTGCTGCTGGTATGGCTGCAGAGTTTGATCCCGCCATTGGCGCAACGCCTCATCGCTATCAACCGTGCGCGGCGGATAGAAATAGTGCGGATTTTTGTGCCGGTCGACCATGTGCACGATCATTCCGCGCCACTTGCCGTCCGCCGTGAGACCAAAGTCGGTTGGATGCGCATCGGCCGCAAAAGCACACTGGTCCGTGTACTCGACAATCTTGGTTTCCAGGAAATCGCACAAATGCAGATCACACACTTCCATCTGCATCTGCATCTGCACCCAATAGTCGTTCTTGGGGGTGCCCGTGAGCACGCGCGACACTGGGTTTTTGATCTCCAGCATGCGACCGTAGCGCGGGGACCGCAGGTCGGTGACAATGCCGTCGGGTGACGCGCCAAGGAATGGGTAGCGCGGATGACGCAAACAACCAAAGTCCTCCACTTTGCCGCCGGCGATGTATTCGTAGAAGCTGACGGACACCGGTTCGTACTTATTGCCCCAGTGGGCCGCACCGTTGGCGTTGACGATGGGGGCCACGGGCTCCACCCCCTCCTCGACAATTTCCATCGGCTTGCATTTCTCGAAGATGAGCGCATTGCGCGCGGCGTCGGATTCGAAGGCCTTGTATGCGTTGCTGGCCGTGATCATGGTCCAGCGGTATTGATGCCACTCTTGCGTGCGCTGCGCCGGCTGCCACTGTGCGCGAAGGACGTTGATGGTATCAGGTAAACGTTTGTGCAGATGGATGCGTTGTGCGACAAGTCGTGCTGCTGCTGCTGCATTTTCGTGACCTTCTTCCTCCTGTCCATTTTTCTCCAGTTGGGCATCCGCCGCCGTTGCCGCACGATACTGGCGCTCGAAGGTTTCCCACGAAAAGGGTGCGGCTGACGGAGAATGGAGAACGGTGGTCATGATGAACAAAGATGCAGACAACGCAACAAAGACGGTGTGAACAGAAAAGAAGGGAACAAGAAGAAAATTAGAGAATTGGATAGAGAAAAGAAGTGAGAATATGAAAAACAAAGCAATGTTTGCGCGGCGGCAAAAAAAACAAATGGAACAGTGCTTTGATTAATGGTGTTATTTGCGCGACAGAAAAAAAGATGGATTGCAAAATACGAAGTGCAAAAAAAAAGGCGCGCGCGAAGGCACTCGCGGCGATGGATGTTGAAATGTTGAGATGTCGAAGCTGGAGGGAATGGAGGGATGAAAGCACGTTGTACTTGTCGCGCCTTTTATTTGGTGTTCGTGTTGGGGGTGGTGTGAATATTGGTGGAAGAGGCGGAAGCGGCGGTGGCGGAATCCATCCGCGACGAAGATGGCAAGGATTTGAGGGTGCTGGTGCGTTTGTCCAAATTCTTTAGAGTAAAGTGGCGCTTCGCAACACCGAACGCGAGGGAGGGGATATCGACGATGCATCCTTTCTCGCGGTCGTAGACAACGTCTTTGACCTTGGTGAGTTTCTTCTTGTTTAGGCAGTCTTGGAAGAAGAGGGCGAGGTTGGCGGCGTCTTCTTCGGATAGAGGAGTGGATTCGCGAAACACCGGCACGTATTCCAGCAGTTTGCGCAATTTCATGGTTTTGTTCAGTTTGCACCACGGCTCCGAACTTTTGTGGATCGTCTCCGCTTCCAGGATGTGCTCCACGTTTTCCAAACAGGTGGAGGCGCGGGTTTCTTGCAGCGGCGTGCCATGCAGCATCAACGATTTGTAGCGAATGTTTTTCAATTCGCGACACTCTTCTTCCGGTTTTCGTTTTTTCACCGTGCCGCGCATCTTCGACGGCTGCGGTGACGGTGACTGCGACGGCGGTGACGTGCTTGACAATTGCGATTGTGTCAGCGAATGCTCTTGCGTTGCTGCTTCTGCCGTTGGTGGTTGATCCATCTCTCCTGTCAGAGCAACGTCCTGCGTGTCGGACGCAACCATGTCTTCTGCGCGCATGGTGAGGGTGGACATGCACGTTGAGGTTTGGTGGCGGTGGAAAGGAATGACTTATGAACAAAGAAAGGAAAACGGTGCGCAATCGCCGCAATTGTGTTTATATTCCCGTCGTCTGTTTAAATCCTCTCTGCCTGAAAAAAAAACTGTCGTGCGCAGTGGTTGCATTACGCATTGATCATGAGCATGCCGATCATTACGAAGGACAAAATCCATGGCAATAACACCAACAACCAAGACAATTGCACATGTCCGTCTTTGCATATGAGATGCAGCACGTAGGTCCAGAAGAGGACGTAGATGGATTGTATGAGCAGGATGAGTCCGGTGTGCGGCACTTTGCAGGAGAAATGGCCAACGTGGTACTGACTCGCCGATGCGCCCAGGCCGAGATTTTGCAGCGCGATCATGGCAATGCCAATGAACGAAATCCAAAAGTACACGCGCGCAGGCAAACACACTTGTTGCGGGGAAGTGGGAAATTTCGCCATGGTCGTTGGTTGTCGGTTGTCGGTTGTCGTTGTGCTCAAAAGGGAGAAGTACATTCCCCGCAGAAAAAAGATCCGTGCCAAATCCTGGGAGCCTAGGAGCCTAGGAGCCTAGGACGCAGGGCGACTGAATGAGTGATCAGGCGAGTTGTCCTTTCCAAGGCAACGGATTGGTCGGCGCTGGATGCCCCAAGAAGCTGCGATAGGCCGATCCAACGCCGAATTGCATTTCGCGGCCAACGTTGATCAAATCGTCGGACACAAATCCGCCGCCGCCGCGCATTGACCTCCTTCTCTTGCATTTTGTTCCGCGTCTGCCGGTGTGACGTCTGGTGCCGCGACCGTGACTGCGGGAATGGTTTTGTCTACGTGACTTGCCGGAAGGACGGCGTCGGTGTCTGCGTTTGCCACCATCTTGCGCCAAGGAAGAAGAGTTGGTGCTGTTCAACATCGGTGTGGCGACATCTCCTGGCAATGGAACGGGGCCTGGATTGGGATACACCGCGGGCGGCACTACAACATGACCGCCGCCGCCGCCGCCTGACATACCCAAGGAGCATGCCGCGCAATTGCCGCCGCGTTGGCGACGGTGTCCTCGGGATGGTTTGCTTCCAGATTTGCGGCGGCGGAGAAGGGAAGATCGACGGGTATGCATTGGAGAAAGCGTGGAGAAGAGGAATGTGGGTGTCTATGTTGGCGAAAAAGAGATGAAGTGGAGTACGATGAAGAAAGCGGAGAGAAATTTTCAATGAAGACTGGGTGTTGTCATTGTTTGGTGTGGTGCATGTTAGAAGGTTACAAGGGTTCTACGTGGGTGAGGAAATGACGACGGCAACACATTTTGGTGATGTGCAGTTCGTCCAACACCAAGCCTTCCACCGTCTTTTCTGCGTGGCCGCTGGTGAAGTACTGCAATTTGTCCAATGGAACGCCTTTGTCCAATTTGCGCTTGCGGCATTCTTCGACGTAGGTTCGATACATGTCGGCAATCACTTTGCCGCAGGTGACACACTTGATGGGAATCATGGTTCGATGCAGTTGATTCGTTCGCAGAGAGGTGGTGGGGGAGGAGGAAGGCAATGCGAAAAGGTTGATTTCTTTCTGTCTTCGTTGAATTGTGCGCGTCTTTTTTCTTTGCAGACAACTATACGCGGAGTGTCGATTTGATTTAATTTGATTTCAACGATGTATCACTGGCATTCAGCGCACTTGAAAAAGTCTGCACCATCTGCGGCATCGTCCACTGCCGCAGCCGTCGCACACAAAGTTCCGTCACATCGCGCGGCCACGGGCATTGCAACCACTTTGCCTTCCTTTCGCCAATCTCGTACCCCCGCTCCTTCCATCGCTTCTATTGCCGAAGCGTACGCACGCGCCCACAAACCTCCGTCTCTCTCGTTGTCCCACGCCCCTGCTCCTTCTGTTGCCTCTGTTGCGGAAGCGTATGCACTCGCCCACAAACCTCCGTCTCTCTCGGAGTCCACTGTGCAGACCGCCGCCACCGCGCACGAAATAGCAAACCTAAATTCATCCATCTCATCTTCGAGAACTCTTTCCGTTGTTGACCAAAAAGAGATAATTTTGACATACTTGGCAGCTGCATTGCGTGAAGTGGAACTTGCCGCACAATCGCAGGTTCCCATCGCAAATTGTTTTTCTGAACTTGCTCAAGTGGAAGCAGTCGCGGAAGACGCGGAATTGGAAGCAGTCGCTGATAATGCGGAAGTGGAAGTAGTTGCTCATGATGCGGAAGTGGAAGCAGTCGCTGATAATGCGGAATTGGAAGCAGTCGCAGCAGACGCGGAATTGGAAGCAGTCGCAGCAGAGGCAGAAGTGGAAGCAGTTGCTGACAATGCAGAAGTGGAAGCAGTCGCAGCAGATGCGGAAGTGGAAGCAGTCGCAGCAGTCGCGGAAGTGGAAGCAGTCGCAGCAGACGCGGAAGTAGAAGCAGTCGCAGCAGACGCAGAAGTGGAAGCAGTCGCTGACAATGCGGAAGTGGAAGCAGTCGCTGACAATGCGGAAGTGGAAGCAGTCGCGGAAAACGTGGAAGTGGAAGCAGTCGCGGAAAACGTGGAAGTGGAAGCAGTCGCGGAAAACGTGGAAGTGGAAGCAGTCGCGGAAAACGCGGAAGTGGAAGCAGTCGCAGCAGACGCGGAAGTGGAAGCAGTCGCAGCAGAGGCAGAAGTGGAAGCAGTCGCAGCAGACGCGGAAGTGGAAGCAGTCGCAGCAGAGGCAGAAGTGGAAGCAGTCGCAGCAGAGGCAGAAGTGGAAGCAGTTGCTGACAATGCAGAAGTGGAAGCAGTCGCGGAAAACGTGGAAGTGGAAGCAGTCGCGGAAAACGCGGAAGTGGAAGCAGTCGCAGCAGACGCGGAAGTGGAAGCAGTCGCAGCAGACGCGGAAGTGGAAGCAGTCGCAGCAGACGCGGAAGTGGAAGCAGTCGCTGACAATGCAGAAGTGGAAGCAGTCGCGGAAAACGCGGAATTGGAAGCAGTCGCGGAAGTGGAAGCAGTCGCAGCAGACGCTGTGGAAGTGGTTTGCGAATCAGCGGAGGAGATAACGCGGCTGAATAGACGTGTTGACACGTCCACCATGTCGGAGGAGGATTTGAAAATGTATCGCGCTGCGCAAGCGATGTCGATATCGTTTGCACGTCGCAAATGAGTGTCTGGATATCTTACGTTGCTAAACACTGCGCTTGAGTGATTGATTGTTGACGAGTTGTTGTGGTACGATTTGTATACCACAAAAACATGTGCATAGGCAGGCAATGTGGGTAGCTCAGTTGGTAGAGCATCCGTCAGCTCCGACCTCGGTTGGTCGGTGGTTCAGATCCGCCTTAACGTGCACGTTTCACGTCGTTTTGTTCACGTTTTTTTGTACCCTTTAGACTGGTTGTGATGTACTGGACAGGACGATGTCCATTGGGTGCAATTGGGTTTGTGTTCCGTAGCGATTGGATACGACGAAAGTTGCAAAACTGGCGGCGACGTCAATGTCTGAATCGGTCAACAATTTAGGAACGTAGGTGAGTGTGTACTGATTGCCAACGTTGGCGATGGTGCCGGAATGTACGACGGTCAGTCCGTCGACAATTTGGGTGTCGGATGGTAATACGTTGACCAGTGGACGTGTTGGGCTGTTGACTGGGTCTGCACTGCCAACCAAAAGAGGAAGTGGATACAACAATTCTTCTGCCGAGAATGGAGTGTATGGTTGACTGTCGGATGGTTGCAGCACGTTGGACACGTATGTGATGGAAACAACACCCGATTGGTCGATGTTCATGCTGGTGATGATTGGAACAGATCCAGTGGCGTCTTGGTTGGAAGTGGCAGAATTGCCGACGATGGAGTGTCCGTCGTAGGATGTGTTCAACCAAGCAACTGCGTAGTAGGTGTGATCAACCTGAACGCCATCAGCCGCGGCGAATGTGACCAAGTAACTGCCTTGCGTGGCGGAGTAAACGACGGTTTTGGTCGCAATTGGAGAGGCGATGTTGGCTACGTCGAACAGTTGGACAGTGAAATTGACCCCAGTGCCACCATTGAGTTCAACAGGATTGCTAAATGTGGCATTCACAACGAGACTGTGTGCCAAGATGGACAAAGAAGTTGGTGCGGAAGCAGGATAGTAAATATCGCCAGTGTTGTTGCTGTTGGTTCCGGTGGATTCGTTGCCATCGTTGTCGGCGGAGATGATTTTGTACACGTACGATTGTCCCATTGGTTGTTGAGAGATGTCGTCGGTATAGGAAAAGTCTGGCGAAGCAGTGTTTGGCACGGAGGCAATCCATTCAAATGCACCACCGTCAATTTGGCGTTGCACCAAATATTGCGTAACGATGTAGTCATTTTCAGGCTTGCTCCAGGCAACGTTGATCAACTGTGGGTAATTGTCAACGACAGGTGTCGCCACCACGGAAGCAACGTCCGGAACTCCCGGCACGTCAAATTCAGTTGAGGAGGAAAGTGGTTCGTACGATTCGGGAGCTTCAGCCAACAAATATGGAATGGAGATGACGGTGGCGATGTAGGTTCTTCCAGGATAGAGGAACCCAGCACCATTGAGGCTGGTGGAGGTAAAGGATCCACCCAGTTGAAATGTTCTGATGACGGAGCCTTGGTTGGAAATTTCGATGGAGTAGTACTGTGGAGGTACCGTTCCGTAATTTGACGCGCGATTCCAATTGAGCACCAAGGTGTTGGTTTCTCCAGTGTAGGAGTTGGTCAACGCAACCACTGCGCCAGGTGGAGCAATGTATATGGACACTTGAGCACTTGGCTGACTTTCGATGCCGTCCGTTGCGACAGCAATGACGCGATAGGAATATGTGCGGTCCACTGCGAGGTTGGACATGGTCACGTCTCTGGAATTTGGTGAAAGTGGTGCGGACAAAACAGTGTTTCCACTGTTATCAGTGTACTCGAGCAGGAATGCCTCCAGAGGGACGGAATTGGCTGGGTACTCCCACGCCACTCTCACCGATGGAGCGGCTGCAGTTGCGGCAAGTTGCGTGACAGTGACATTGATGGGTGAGACGACGGATGTCGACACCTCGTTGGTTTGGACGATGTCACTGAAGAAGCGATCACCATCTTCATTTTCGGCAAACAGACGAACATTCGCAATCAAGGTTTGGTTGGCACTGACGTCAATGTAGGCAATTTGGGATATGGTTGAGATCATTGTTCGTTGAATTTCTGTTGTCCTGACGTAATCATCTAAACCTTCCACGACAATTTCTGCCCCGAACATGTATTTGGCACTTGTGGAAACGCTTGACAATGGGTAGTTCACGGTGACTGCCATTCGTGCGTAAACGCCAGTTGGTGTTACAATGGCAGCTGATGCGCTTCTTGCAGCAACCACGGATGGCATGGTTAGTGATGGAGCAAGTGTAGTGGTACTGGATCCTGCTTGACTGTTTGCGCAAACACCGTATATGTAACTTGATCCATAGTCGACGACGTTGTCCGAGTAAGTGAGAACATTTCCACTTACCTCCACGAGAAACTCACCATCTCTGAAAATGCTGTAACTTTCGATGGTGGTGAATTCATCGAGAACTGGTGGCGCCCAAGACACTGTTGCACCAATTTTGAACAATGGTGCGGAGGTTGGGGCAATCGTGTAATTTGTAACTTGAGAGGCAACATTGATTGGCGGCAAGGGTGTTTGAGTGTCACTGTAGGATGCGGTGGAACTCATTGGACCAATGTAGGCTTGTCCATTGAAATAGTACTGATATTGGACAGCGATGTATCCTGTTTCCGCGGGGACCAAAATGACAGGAAAAATGATGTACGTGACTTCGTCGATGATCAATTGTTCGGAATCTTCGACGGGGGTGAAGTGGGATTCGACTTGCGTTTGTCCACTTGGGTCAACGTACTCGGTGTAATAGACGATGCCTGCATTTGCTCCAGTCCAATTGTTGGTGTTGGCGGGAGCTACCATGGCGACATATCCGCTGTCGGAGTCGACGCGGATGCATGCTTCGCGAAGATCAGGTTCTTCAGGTGCAGTCATGGTGGACAATTCCTGAGAAATGGCAGTGACGGTTCCGTCGGTGTATGCAATTTTCAATGTCAACACGAGAATGGTAGCGGGGGACACGGATGCACCAGTGGAGACGTAGATGAGGTAATTGCCCGAATCAGCACCAAGAGCCATGACATTGTCGTTGCTGGAGGTGACATTCACCATCGAGAATTGTTTGGTGTCGGTGTTGAACACATTGAAAGCAAAGTAGGTTACATTGCGGGTGATGTCCACACCTGAAACCAAGACTGGAACGGTGTTTGGTGGACTGTATGCACCAGATGCGGCGAGGGTTGGTGGAAGTGGATTGGGCATTGCGTTGATGAGTTTTTTTGGGGAAAAGGAGGGTCGGTGAGAACGTGCGGGAGAATGTATACTGTGATTCCAGAAAAAAAAATTGCCAAAACCGATGGCCAATTTTGTTCAATTGTCGAATTGAAGACCCTGTCGATCATTGGACAAAATAAGCCGTTGTTTTCATGCCACAAGTACACTTTGATCAACTTTCCTTCCATAATCAAACATTGGCTTTCATTTGCAACGCATTGGCTAAAACAGATTTCTTCCCCCAGAACTTTCAGTTGATCGTTGTCTTTTCAACGATCCGTCCATTTTCAACAAGCAGTCGTTGTCTAAAGTCACTGCCACACCACCATCATGTCCGACCTTTCATTCACGCATTTTGCAGTTGACGCGACTCCCCACGCCGCATCATCTTCCGTCACCGGCATCCGACCCATCAAAAGTACGGAAACCGAAACTGCGTCGAATTCCACCACCAAACCGCCTTCGGCCAAACGCGGCAAAAAAATGACAACCTCCGGGACAAAGACAAATGACGTCGTTGATTTTTGCACCACTGATGACGCCAGAACGCAAGAGTCTTCTTCGCTCCCTTCCGTCGATGAGAAATCTACTCAACTCCTCGCGCACGAGTATTGTCGTATCACCGCCGAGTGTCGCCGCCTTCATGGGTCGCGCACCGTGGTGTTAATGCAAGTCGGTTCCTTCATGCAAATGTATGGATTGCTAAACCCCGACACCGGCGCCACCGAGGGCAGTTTGTTGTCGGAATGCGCCGACGTTTGCGGATTGGGGATTGGCGCATGCAACCATTTTGTCGGGCGACACCAAGCCCTGCTCGCCGGATTTCGCGACGTGCAACTCGATCGATATCTCCGCCTCCTCCAAGACGCAGGATACGTAGTCGTGGTGTACATGCAAGATCCGCAAACCCCCGGCGTGCGCACACAAGTGGGGGTATTTTCGCCGGGCACCTATTTCCCCGACACCGCCGCACCCAACCAATTGAGCAACCACACGACCTGTATTTGGATTCACTACAGTCCACCACACTCCCTGTTGGGCCGACGCCAACCCTGCCTGACCATCGGCATGGCCTCCCTCGACATCTTCACGGGAGAAAGCCAACTGTTCCAAACCTGCGAAGAAGGATACCAACGCGGCAATCCCTGCACCTACGACGAGGTGGAGCGCTTCCTGTCCATCCACCAACCCAGCGAAATCGCCGTAGTCACCAATCTGCCTAAAGAAGCCGACGTCGACGAAATGCTCGCATTTGCCCACTGCCGATGCGCCATGGTCCATCGCGTTCACATTGGTGGTGCGCGCGACAAAGAGACCACACCCACTATCGTCACACCAAGTGCTGCAACAACTGTTCCATCCAACAATTCTTCTCCACCTTCTCCTTCTTCCCCGCACGAAGACCTCGCCCGCTGCTGCCAAAAACAATCCTATCAGCGCGAAATCCTCGCCCGTTTTTTTCCCGGGGGATTCGTAGACCGACGATGGGAGGAATTCCACGACCAAGATGTCGCCACGCAAGCCTTCTGTTTCCTGCTGGACTTTGTCTGCCAGCGCAACCCCGCGTTGCTCCGCAACATCACTCCCCCGCAGTTCGATTACGCCTCTTCGCGTCTCATTCTCGCCAACCATTCACTGAAACAACTCAGCGTGTTGGAAGATGGATCCGATTCGTCCCACAAGGAATCCTGTGTCGCGCAGTTTCTCAACGAGTGCATCACCGCCATGGGCAAGCGCCATTTCCGACACCAATTGTTGCATCCCATGCGCGATCCGACGTGGATGCAGCGCGAATACGACGCCATCGAGTTCTTGTTGCCCGACGCACGTTGGGGACACTACCACCCCGTGTTGCGTGAACAATTGTCCAAAATTCGCGATGTCAGCAAATGGCTGAGGATGATCGCGCTGCGCAAAATGACACCACGCGCCTTCGCCCAACTACATGCCACATTGACACATGTTTTGTGCGTGGCGCAAACCATGTTCGCCAACAAGGAGGACATGACCTTTTGGAACACTTATTTGCGCGGAGGCCGCGATGGTGCCACGTCATCCACTGTGCTAGAGGACGTTGTTGCGCACGTAACACATATGCAGCGTCACCTGGAGACGCACCTGGTGATAGATCGTGCGATGCACATTGACCAAGTCCGGGAGGTGGATGTCGACGTCGACATCTTTTTGCAGCGCGGCGTGTTCCCCCAATTAGATGCTTGCATGACTTGTTTTTTCGAAGACCATCGACGTTTGGAAGCCATTCGTCAATATTTGCACGGGTGCATCGCGCGCATGGAGAGCAAGGCGGTGGTGGCTAAGGGAACCGAATTGGTGAAAATGGTGGAAGTGTCTTCGACCAAACAACGCATGCTGCAAACCACGGAACGCCGCTTCAAGTTTCTGCGCGCATCCATGCCTTCCGAACCCAGCTTGGTGCAACTGACCTATTGTTTGCCATGGGAGGAAGGAGAACGTGCGACCGGCGAACTGGACGGAAAAGAAACAGAAGAAGGAGAACACGGCAATCGACAGGACAATTCGCGCACCTTTTTGTTGGACATTGGACTCAATGCATTCCAGAGCGGAAGCATTCCAAACAGCAAAACAGTCAACATCCACCATGCGGAAATGAATGGAATGATGGAACGTTTGCCCGCCAACAAAGATGCGCTGGCCAAACAACAGATGGCTTCCTTCGCGGCATTCGTGGAGAGTTGCGACAAGTGGACCACGGACTTGCGTGCTGTCGCCGAATTCATTACCGCGGTAGACGTCTTACACACCAAAGCGTCACTGGCACGCAAATACAAGTATTGCAAGCCCACCTTGGCTTCTGCGCAGCCAATCGAATCAGATGCCAAAACAGCAACAGAAACGGGGACGACGACAACGCCGTCCGCACAACCGTCGTTCATCCAGTGCACCGATTTGCGCCATTGTTTGATTGAACAGTTACCAACGTGCGATTTCTATGTGGCCAATGATGTGATGCTGGGTTGTCCTCAATCCGACGCGGAACCGTCGTCACCACCACCACAGGGGATGTTGTTGTACGGGACCAACGCGGTGGGCAAGACAAGTTTGATTCGCGCATTGGGGGTGGCGGTGATCATGGCGCAGGCGGGGATGTTCGTCCCCTGCTCCACGTTTGTGTTTCGACCGTACCACGTGCTGTTTACGCGCATTCTTGGCAACGACAAGATGACCAAGGGCATGTCGACATTTCAAGTCGAGATGTCCGAACTGCGCACGATTTTGCGCATGGCGGATGCGAACAGTTTGGTGTTGGGGGACGAATTGTGTTCGGGGACCGAAACACACAGTGCAGTGAGTATCGTAGTGTCGGGGATTCAATCGTTGGTCGATGCGCGCGCCACCTTTGTGTTCGCGACTCATTTCCACGAAATCGTCGACTTTGACGAAATCCGCGCGCTGCGTCAAGCAGGTACCCTGAGTTTGCAGCACATGACGGTGACGTACAATCCGCGGGAAGATCGTTTGGTGTACAATCGTCGACTGCAAGCGGGACCAGGAGACAGTGTGTATGGTCTAGAAGTGTGCAAAAGCATGCACATGCCGGCGGCGTTTTTGGACCGTGCGTACGGCATTCGCAACAAATACTTTCCTTCTTTGGGTGCCGTTGCGGGCCTAAAGCGATCGAGATACAATGCGGACAAAGTCTTGGGGGTGTGTGAGCGATGTCGTGAAAAAGTCGCCGTAGAGACCCACCACATTCATCCACAAGCGTCCGCGGATGCCGAGGGATGGATCACGACGGACGATGGACGACGATTTCACAAGAATGCGTTGGCGAATTTGATGGGATTGTGCGAGTCGTGTCACGAGCAATGTCATCGTTCACTTCCCGGCGGATGGTAACATCGAAATTGTAATTGTTAAAATCTGCAGCATTTTTTTTGTTTTTTTTGCATTGATTGGACCATTGTCGGAAAATGACCCAATCAATTTTTTTCTCCAAAGAATGCACAAACTGCATTGATTGTTCGGCGAATTGGAATATTGAATCACCAAATTAGCTTGCACCATGTCAGATCCCGTCGTGTACATCAAAGTGACAGTCGACGTTCCTGCTGCTAATACGTCTATTCAGTTGAGATTGAATGGATACACTGGCATCGTCAAATGGACGGAAACCGTGTCAAATGTGTACGCCGTGACGAACAATCCATCGTACACGTATCCCGACGCTGGCACGTACGTGATTGAACTGCAGGACATCACCGGATTTTTCCCATTCAGCGGTGTTTCGTCCGGACCCTACATGACACAGTTTGAATATGTGACACGTGTTCCTGGAAATGCGTGGACAGACATGACTGGCGCATTTGCATTCGGACAAACGGCATTAACTACCGCCATATTTCGAGCAAACAGCAGTGGCAACGTCACATCGATGGCTGGGTTGTTCAGGGATTGCACAAATTTGACGACCGTGGTGTTCGAAACAAACACGACGACATCAGTCACCGCTATGAATTCGATGTTCGAAAATTGCACACGATTCAACTATGCGCTGTCGAACACATTCGATTCTTCCGTGGCAACTTCCATGGCATCAATGTTTCGCAATTGCACTTCGTACAATCAACCATTTCCATCGTCGTTCGATATGAAGTCGGTCACATCCGTCTATCGCATGTTTGCAGGTTGCGTTGCGTTCAACCAATTACTGCCTCAGTCGAGTGTTGCCACAACTGCGCTGACGACGGTAGAAGAAATGTTCAATGGATGCACAGTGTACAATCAACCATTGCCGTCGACATTCACATTGTCCAATGTCACGACAACGAAGTCAATGTTTGCCGAATGTCGTGCTTACAATCAGACATTGCCAAATCCATCGTCTCCGACCGTCAATCTCAACGACACGTCCAACATGTTCTTGAATTGTGTTGCGTACAATCAACCATTGCCAACCAATTTCGTCGTAACTGCGGTAACGACGATGAATGCAATGTTTTACCGATGCACATTGTTCAATCAAGACATCAGTCATTTCAATTGCAGTGCATTGATCGCTGCGTCAAACATGTTGTCGCTTTCCGGATTATCCGTGAATTTTTATTCGCAATTTTTAATCTCCCTGGCAAACAATCCCAACATCAAGTCCGGGGTGACACTGAATGCGCAGCTTTTGCAATATGCTTCCGTAGCAACATCGAGTCGGTCGTTCTTGACGACCACCAAAGGTTGGAGCATCACGGGGGATTCGTTGTCGTCAACTCCCGTTGTCCACATGCGCATCACGGTGACCACTCCAGCATCGAACACCATGGTGACATTGAATTTAACGAACTTTTCGGGAATTGTGAGGTGGACCAACACGTTTTCAGAAACACTGACATCAGCGAACAACCCTTTTTACATATTTGCCACTGCTGGAACGAACACCATCGAATTGCAAAACATCACTTCCTTCGGATCGTTCAAAGGTGTAGTGCAACCACTTATGACGCAATTTGAATACGTTAATCGTGTGCCCTCGAATATGTGGACATCGTTGGCAGAAGCATTTGCAGTGGGACAAAATGCCCTGGTTAGTGCAACTTTCCGCGCAACCAGCAGCGGCAACGTCACGAACATGTCTGGGCTGTTCAAAAATCGCACAACGTTGACTACCGTCACCTTCGAACCACACACAACCATTTCCGTCACCAACATGTCGGAGATGTTCTCCGGATGCACTGCCTTCAATCAAGCATTGACGACCAACTTTGTGACTTCCAACGTTTCGAACATGAATTCGATGTTCAGTGGATGTTCCTCTTTCAACCAATTCCTTCCCTCCAGCTTCGACATGCGCGCAGTGGCAACAGCATGGGGAATGTTCCTCGGTTGCACCGTCTATGATCGAGCCCTACCCAACCCGAGTGTTGCAACCACCTCGCTCACAAACGTGTCATACATGTTCAGCGATTGCACTGCATACAAGCAATCTCTTCCCTCCAACTTTGACTTGCGCGCCGTGACGAACACTTCCGCGATGTTCCAAAATTGTGTCGCGTACGACAAAGCTCTCCCCAATCCAAGTGCACCAACAACTTCGCTCGTCAATGTTTCTTTGATGTTTGCAGAATGCAGATCGTACAACGAAGCACTTCCCGCAAACTTCGACATGCGTGCGGTCACGACGATGGCAAACATGTTCCAGAATTGTGTTGCGTACAACAAGGCCATACCAAATCCAGGTGCGCCAACTTCTTCGTTGGTCGATGTTTCCTCGATGTTTTTCCGCTGCTCCATCTACAACCAGCAATTGCCCTCCAATTTTGACATGCGCGCAGTCACCAGCACTGCAAACATGTTCAATGGATGCAGTGCTTACGACTACCCACTTCCCGCGCCTTGGGCTGCAACCACCGCACTCACGAATGTTGCAAGTATGTTCCGATTTTGCAGCAAGTACAATTGTCAACTCCCCGCCACGTTTGATTTGCGATCGGTGACCAACGCTTCCCGCATGTTCCAAGGATGCACTCTGTACGATTACGCCATTCCCAACCCAAGTGCTCCCACGACATCGTTGACTAACGTGCTCGCCATGTTTCAATTGTGCGCCAATTACGACAAAGAACTCCCCGCGAACTTCGACATGCGCAATGTTACGACAACCCGTGCCATGTTCAGTGGATGCGATAAATATAATCATCCAATTCCCAATCCGGGTGCACCCACAACTGCACTTACGGACACTTCGGTAATGTTTCAAGCGTGCTTCGTGTACAATTATCCACTCCCTTCAAATTTTGACATGCGCAATGTTACGACAACGAGTGGCATGTTTAGTAGATGCAATAATTACAATTGTTCAATTCCTAATCCGAGCGCACCCACCACCGCACTGACGGACACTTCGGTAATGTTCGATTCCTGCTTCGTGTACAATTATCCGCTCCCTTCAAATTTTGACATGCGCAATGTTACGACAACAAGTGGCATGCTTCAATTGTGCAGTGCCTACAATCAACTTCTCCCAAATCCAGGATTTCCAACGACAGCTTTGACCAACACTGCCTCCATGTTTTACGGGTGCACAAGTTACAATCAAGCATTTCCAACGAATTTCACCGTAATCAACGTGACATCATGCAACAACATGTTCCAGCTGGCAACAGCGTTCAATCAGAATTTGAGTAATTTAGATTTTCGCTCACTGACTTCCGCCGCGGACATGTTGTCCGACTGCGGATTGTCAGTTGACAACTATTCGCAGTTGCTCATCAGTCTAGCCAACAACCCAAATATTCAATCCAACGTTCCCCTTGGTGCAACAGGAATGGAATACAATTTTGCGGCGGAAGCAAGTCGAACCACCTTAGTGACAACCAAAGGCTGGACGATCACTGGCGATTCTTTGCGTCCCACCACTATCAACAACGTGTGTTTCTTGGCCGGAACACCAATTGCGATTGACGACGTGGGAACTCTTCCCATTGAGCGCATTGTCCCAGGCAAAAACACTGTCGGCGGAAAAGCTGTTGCACACATCACGGAAACCATTTCCACCGAAGACAAGTTGGTGTGCATCGACAAGGATGCTTTGGGACACAACACTCCTTCCCGCGACATCGTTGTTTCCCTGCACCACAAAGTCTTGCACAAGGGAAAGATGGTGGAAGCTGCATCCTTAGTTGGCGCCGTGTCGGGTGTCTACACACGCAAATACCGCGGCGAAGTCTTGTACAACGTGTTGCTGGCCGACAACGTGCACGGTACCATGGACGTGTGTGGCTTGACCTGCGAAACCCTCGATCCAACCAATTCTGTCGCAAAACTGTACAACATCCTCCCCAAACTTCGCGCAGAAGAACGATGTGTCTGGATTCAACACGTCAATGAGAAAATCTTGGCGGAAAAAGAGGCGGTGCGTCGCATGTAATGCAATGCACTTTGACGTTGTTTGAATTCGATGGACGATAATTGTCGTCATCAAACTGTGACTATGCCGAAGGTTGTCACAACATGATGAAATGTAATCATTCCGTTTCACCGTCCATTCATCTTCGTTCGTTTGTTTGTTACAAGATGACTGTGTTGGACATGGTTTTGTTGTAGAAGCGCAACGTCGAATTGAAATAGCTGTAGTACAAAAAGTTTTTGCAGTACACAAACCACGATTTGGGGATGAGATGGAAGCGATAGTAAAGACTTTTCAGAACGAACATCAGCGAGACCAGAAACCATGGCAACTGATTGCTTTGGCGCAAATTCTCTAAAACGCGCTCCCTGTCTTTCTCGTGGTAAATGAAGAGATCGAACGGTGGATGTGCTTCGTGCTTCAGTTTGCGGCCGTGGATGACGCTTTGGTCCCGCATGGAAAAGGTTTGGTGAAATTCTTTGATTTGGGTGCGCGGCAGTTGCAGGAACGCCAAGGCGCGTGCGACGGTGCTGTCCATGCTGGAGGTAAAAATGGCGGCATCGACGTCGCTCGCTTGCGGGAAATAATCCCAGCGATTGACACTGCCGTACAAATGCAGAGGGTCGCCGACGTAATCTTGCAACCTCTGGAAAAACAGGGAATCCTCTTCTGGCAAACGATCCATCGTGTGCTCCGAACGAATGGTGTGTGGGCGTGTGTACGTCCGTCCGTCTGTGTTGGTACGTCAACGTGAGAAAAAAACGGGGGTGCGACGTGAAAGTGGCGGTGGGGGTGGGGGAGGTGTTGGTGTCTTTTAATGATTGTCGAGATTGTTTCCTCCGGTGGTGGAGTCGGCGTCGTTGGTGATGTTGTGCAGGAGGACGTCGGTATTGTCGTTCACGATTTCTCCTGTCATGATGGCGCTCTCGTACATTTGGCGCACGATGTCGTTGGGTGCTGTGCTGCCCACTTTCAAGAGTTGGTGATCTTTCAGGTACTGTTTCATTTCTGGAATGGAGCGCTTGCGCAGCATTTTTTGCGCATCGACAATTTTCTTGCGCGTCGCGCGATCTTTTACCAGCACCGACACAATTCGCTTGCCTTTGTGTTTCCCGAGTGTGTACGTCTTCTTGACTTTGCGTGTCACGATTTGTTTCACCGGCACCATCTGGACCGCCGCGCCCATTGGGTGATTCGCAGATCCAGTGGACGCAGAAGACAAAGAAGACGCAGAAGACAAAGAAGACGAAGAAGACACTGATCCGCCACTGCCCCCAACCATCGTTGATTCCGCGGCGGGGAGTACCAAGGTTGGAATGATCACGGTCGAGGAGCCGGGAGTGTCGGTTGAGACAGGTACCGTGACGGGATGGCGCAGGGTTTTGTTCCAAGTGCGGTACGTGGGTTTGGTGCCGCCTTTCAGAACGCCGTAGGGAACGTCGGCGACGGGAGTGATGCTTGAGGTCGAGGCTGGGGAGGGGAAGGGTGTCGTGGCAATGTGGATGGCGGCGGCGGCGGGGTTAGCGGGGGCTGTTGCAAATTGGATTGCGGAGGCCGATGCGGAAGGTTGTTGTTGTTGTTCCACGAGTTGTTCCACCGGTTGCCGCGCGCGCATGGTTTTGTTTCCGTACGTCGTGGACGTCGACTGTTTTTGCCGCGCGGAGGACAAACTCTCCAAATATTGGACGGATTCTTGAAATTCGTCTTCCGTTTCAGCCGCGGTTGCCGACGCCGACGCAGGTGGACAACTCAAATCACTCGGAAATGCGGCAGCAGCGGAAGTTGATGATGAGGATGCGGCGGATGATGAGGATGCGGTTGACGAATCCGCTGCATGTTTTTCGCGGTGTTCACGGATGCGTTTTAGCAGTTTGTTTTTCAGCACGGACGGCGTGATGAGCGGCTTCACCTTTGGTATTTTGACGGATGGATTCTTTCTCGTCTTGGATTTGCCGAGTCGAAACAGATCTGCATTGATGGAGATCGTCTTGTTGGTCGAGGACATGAATGAGGTAATGCGTGCGCAATGGATGCCAGGCCCAGCAAGGAAACAAAACACGAACGAGGACGACGGAGACTACACTCGCGGAAGAAAAAGGATTGTCGCGATTGAACTTGTCATTCGCGAAAAAAAAACGCTGAGAACGGCCTGGTTGTGGGTGAAAGCAGGTGGCGGCGGAAGCTTTGTTGGTTCATATTTTTAATCCAATCCGAAAACGGCGCATTCCATTGACGTGAATTTTGGTTTGGCGAACAAATGCGCGCAGTTCCTTCTTCGTTTTTGCGCAACGACGACGTTGACGCCGAATCGATGGAAGTATCGTCGGACGACGAAGAAGAAGTGAAAGAAGCAGGAGAAGCAGCGATGGAAGCAGCAATGGATGAAGAAGAAGAGGTGGAAGAAGAGGTGGAAGAAGAGAGTGAAGAGTTTTTGCGGGAAGCGCCATGGACGGTGATTGAATCGTATTTTCGTGGACAGCATTTGGAGCGCTTCGTGCGCCATCAGTTGGAATCGTACAACAATTTCGTCAACTTCCAAATCATTCGCACGATCGAGATGTTCAATCCGGTGCGCATCGTGCACAACAAGTATTACAACGTGGCTTGTCGCAAGTACGCCCTGGAAGTATTCGTGACCTTTAGTGATTTTCAGATTTACCGTCCACAAATCCACGAGAACAACGGTGCCGTAAAGTTAATGTTTCCCCAGGAAGCGCGGTTGCGCAATTTCACCTACGCAGCCGCGACGATGATCAACGTCAATGTCAAGTACGTGGTGCGCAGCGGCGACGATCTGGAACAAACGCAGACGTACCACAAAACCTTCCCCAACGTGCACATCGGCAAGTTGCCCATCATGTTGCGCTCCAGCATTTGTGTGCTGAACCAATACAAGCACTTTGAGCATTCGCAGACGGGCGAGTGCAAGCACGATCCCGGGGGGTACTTCATCATCAATGGCTCGGAGAAGATCATTTTGGCGCAGGAGCGGCCGGGGGAGAATCGTGTGAATTGTTTCAACGTGTCGAAGAACGACACCAAGTACTCGTGGCGCGCCGAAATCAAGTCGGTGCCGGACTACAAGTGCATCTCTCCGAAGCAAATCAACATGATGCTCAGCAGCAAGAACAATGGGTTCGGGTTTCCGATTTTGTTCGAATTGCCGCGCATCAAGCATCCCATTCCGCTGTTTATCATGTTTCGCGCGCTGGGGGTCATGTCTGACAAGGAGATTTGTCGCATGATTTTGTTGGACGTGGAGCACGAAAAAGAACAACCGTTGTTGGCGGCCTTGGAGGCGAGCATTGTGGAGGCCAGTCGGTGTTTGACGCAGGAAGAAGCGATTCGATTCATCATGGGTCATCTTGCCTTCAGTCAGGCGGATTCGGCAGAGAAACCATCCACTGCCGCCGCCGCCGTCGCTGCCGCATCCGCGACTTCCACCCACTCCATCTCCACGTCTGGTTCTGGTTCCGGTTCCGGTACCGCTTCTGCGGCTGGATCCGCCACCGCCACATCCGCGCTGAACACTTTCCCTCCTGGTGGAAGACGAGTGGGGCGACCCACTCCTGCGAAAGACGACGAAGATGAAGAGTTTGATTCCAGTGTACCACTGGCACAACAAACTTCGCGGGCTTTGCCGCACCACGCGGAAACCGCGATTGACCAATTGTTGTCGCGCGGCAAAGTGTCGAAACCCCGCACGGATGCATATGTATCGACGACGACGATCCATCCTCTTTCTTCTCCTGCGCCTGCTCTTGGGAAAGGTGTTGGTGAACCTGAGAAAGAAAAGGACAAGGACAAGGACAAGGAAAAGGACAAGGACAAGGAAAAGGACAAGGAAAAGGAAAAGGATCGATGTCGCGATCGGGAGGTGGAGTCGAAGAAAAGGTACGACTATGCCATCGATTTGTTGAACTTCGATTTGTTTCCGCATTGTCAGTCGCGTGAACAGAAGTTGTATTTCTTGGGGTACATGGCACGCAAGTTGTTGCTCGCCTCGTTCCAGTTGGCGGCGCAGGACGATCGCGACGCGTGCATGAACAAGCGGCTCGATCTGGCGGGGCCTTTGCTGAACAACTTGTACCGCAACCATTTCAACAAATTGGTCAAGGACATGGAGAAGAACATCAAGCGCGAGATTGATCGTGGTTCGTGGCGCACCAACGACGACTACGAGAACATCATCACGCTGACCAACATCAACAAAATCGTCAAGTCCATCACGATTGAGAACGCGATCAAGCGCGCGCTCTCCACGGGGGATTTCGGCATCAAGCATTCGGCGGTCTCCAACAAGGTGGGGGTGGCGCAGGTGTTGAATCGCCTCAACTACCTTTCCACCCTCAGTCATTTGCGCCGCGTGTCTACGCCCACCGACAAGAGCGGGAAGCTGATTCCGCCGCGCAAGTTGCACAACACGAGTTGGGGGTATTTGTGTCCTGCGGAAACCCCGGAGGGGCAATCGGTCGGCGTCGTGAAAAACTTGAGTTACATGACCCACGTCACGATTCACTCCAGCTCGGTGTCCTTGCATGAGTATGTGTTGCCGATGGTGGTGGCGGTGGGGTCCGAGCGCTGGCGACAAATCCGGCTGCACAACCAAGTCAAGGTGTTTGTGAACGGGGCGTGGGTTGGCATTGCTGAACAGCCGCTGGAATGCTACCAGCGATTGAAAGCGATGAAGATGCGCGGCATCCTGAATGTGTACACATCCATCGTGTTTGACTATCGCTGGATGGAGATCCGGGTGTGCAACGACGCGGGGCGGTTAACGCGGCCGTTGTTGCGCGTGGATCCGGCCACGGGCACTATTCCTTGGAGCGCGGACTTGATTGCGCGACTGGATCGCGGTGAATGCACCTGGGATGAGTTGGTGACCAGTTCATCGACGGTGGATGAGCCGATCATCGAGTACGTTGACAGCGAAGAGCAGGCGTTCGCGATGGTGGCGGTGTCGCCGCGCGAGTTGGTGCGCGTCAACCGGGGAGAAGGAGGAGGAAAAGGAGGTGCATTCGCCGCAGCCGCAACCAACCGGAAATGGTACACGCATTGTGAGATCCATCCTTCCACGATTCTGGGGGTGTTGGCATCGTGCATTCCCTTTCCGGAACACAACCAGTCCCCGCGCAACACGTACCAATGTGCGCAGGGCAAGCAGGCGATGGGGGTGTACGCCACCAACTACCATTTGCGCATGGACAAGACGGCGTATGTGCTGAATTATCCGATGCGGCCGCTGGTGGACACGCGCATCATGAACATCATGCAGTTGCACAGCATTCCATGTGGCAGTCAGTTGATCGTGGCCATCATGTCGCACACGGGGTACAACCAGGAAGATTCGTTGTTGGTGAACCAGGGGTCGATTGACCGCGGCATGGCGTTGGTCACGGTGTACCACACGGAGAAGGATGAGGACAAGCAGAAGATCAACGGGGACGAGGAGATTCGTTGCAAGCCGGACAAGTTGAAGACGAAGGGGATGAATTTGGGGGCGAATTACGACAAGGTGAATCACCGGGGGGAGATTCCGGAGAATCGGTTGGTGGAGAATCGGGACATCATCATTGCGAAGGTGTCGCCGATCAAGGAGAACCGCAACGATCCTACGAAGTTGTTGAAGTACGAGGACCAGAGCAAGATGTTCAAGACGTCGGAAGAGACGTACATTGACCGCAACTGCATGGATCGCAACGGGGACGGGTACACCTTTGCCAAGGTGAAGACGCGTGCGGTGCGTCGGCCGGTGATTGGCGACAAGTTCAGTTCGAGGCATGGGCAGAAGGGCACGGTGGGGCGCGCGGTGCGGTCGGAAGACATGCCGTTCACGGCCTCGGGCATCCAGCCTGACATCATCTTGAATCCGCACGCCATCCCTTCGCGCATGACGATTGGGCATTTGAAGGAGACCTTGTTGGGGAAATTGTTGTTGGAGCTCGGGATGTTCGGCGACGGCACGGCCTTTGGCGAGTTGGACGTGCGCACCATCTGCGCGGAGTTGGCGCGGCTGGGGTTTGAAGCCACGGGCGAGGAGTTGGTGTACGACCCGGAGACGGGGGAGCAGCATGCGTGCAGCGTGTTCATTGGCACGGTGTTTTACCAGCGGCTGAAGCACATGGTGAATGACAAGGTGCACAGTCGCTCGGTGGGACAGAATGTGATTTTGACGCGCCAGCCGACGGAGGGGCGCAGTCGCGAAGGGGGCTTGCGCTTCGGTGAGATGGAGCGTGACTGCATGGTGGCGCACGGCGCGGCGGCGTTTGTTGTGGATCGCATGTATTACGCGTCGGACAAGTACATGATCCATGTCTGCAAACGGTGTGGCCAAATCGCCAGTTTCAACGACAATCCGCAGTTCCGGGTGCACAAGTGTCACTTTTGCGACAACACGACGGATTTCTCCTTTGTGCGCTTGGCGTATGCGTGTAAGTTGCTCATGCAAGAACTGCAGGTTATGAACATCGCGTCGCGGCTGATTACCAGCGATCCGTGATCAATCCCTTTTGTCTGTTTCTCGTGTGTTTGTCTGTTTCTCGTGTGTTGTATATTGTACGTGCACATGTTACACGCGTGTAACATAATTGTCTTTTTTTCTTTCTGTCGATGTAACACCTTCAAATCATTCCCCATCTTCGTTGTTTTTTTCGCATAATTTTCGATTTGGCGGTTTCACTTTGCCACAGAAGTAGTCTTCGTTGCCCATGTCTTCGTTGTCCACATCATCGCAGGTGCGCAGCATCCATTGGAATCCGCCGATGCCCAACAGTTCGTCATCCTTCTCGAAGCACGGTCGCGGCAACCAGGAGAAGACCAAGGTGCAGTGGTTGAAACACTCAACGTCGCCACCTGTAACGTCGGCAAATGAAGAAGTGGAAGTGGAAGAAGACGTGGAAGAAGACGTGGAAGGATACGAAGACGAATACGATGAAGAGGGGGAAACGGCATCCCAGCCAGTGTTGCGCGTGTGTGCAGCGAAGTGGACCTTTGCGCGCAAGTATTTGACGGTGGCAGAACAATGGCGATTGGTGCGCAGCATGCACGCAGACGGATGGAATTTGCGCAAAGACCGCGAAGGAGTGAGCGGAGACAATGATAAAGTGGACGAAGAGGGAGGAGAAGAGAACGATGGTGGAGAAGACGAGTTGGTCAAACGATGGATTTGGCGCGAACTGCAGCGCAAGCGCCTTGGATACAAGCACCAGGATGTGGTGAAATGCAAATTCGATCCCGAGCAGTTCATCACGCTTTCCGACATATTGCACGCCATGGTGGCGTGTTCTCTTCGCTGTCGGTACTGCAACGATTCGATGCTGGTGTTATACGAAGTGGCGCGCGAAAAGAAACAGTGGTCGGTGGACCGCACCCGCAACGACCTTGGACACGATTGGGACAACATCCACCTGGCCTGTCTGGAATGCAACTTGAAACGCCGACAAAAGTTGGACGAACACTTCCTCTTCACGCAACAATTGGTGATCCACAAATGCGACAGCGAAGGCAACCCAACCGGCCACGATAGCGTTGTTCCTTTGGAAAAGAAATCTCTGCACGACAACAACAGCATTACGACCGCCACAACCACTGCCACAACCACTGCCACAACCACAACCACTGCCACCATTGCACCTTCGCGTCCAAACAACCGTCGTATCGCCACTACCACCGCCACCGCAGCACCAAACCCAAGGGAATGCTCCTCCGCTGGAAGTGGACCCCGCAAGGAAATGACGCGAGCCCCTGTCGTCGCACTCCGCGTCCTTCGCCACGAATGAAGCAGTTGTTTCCGCCACCGCCACCGCTGATGATGGTGGACACCTCCGTGCAAAATCGACGCGAATGTTTAGAAGAAGCACTGGCCATGCGCGAACCGATTGTTCAGACCCACCAGAACCCCTTCGTCGCACCTACCTCCTACGTCGACAACGTCGCCATCCGCGACCAATTTCTGAAACCCATGAATACCACCCAGGGAATGCATCGGTAATTGTGTTTCTTATGGGAATGCGATGGACCCCATTATAGAGCGGCGACACATTTGCTGTAGAACAAGCGATTGACAAAGTACACGAGGAACAAGTTGAGCAGGATGACCAAGCCGCTGAACACGACGCGGAAGTTCCACTTTGGATGAGTCAACAACCAGTGCACTTCGACGATGCCCACCAACACCAACACCACGAAGGCAACGATGCTCATGATGAGGAAATACACGCAGTACTTTTCGGACAACGGTCCGAAGATGTAATTGGTCCAGTTTTTGGCGTTCATGGTCGGAAGATGATCGATGGGATGGGATGGGTTGCAATGCAATGGCGGCGGCGAACGGTGTTATGGTTGGGCGAGATTTTTTTTCCATCGTTTGCGTGGTCCTTTTGCTTGCCGCGTCTGTGGCAGTTTTTGGGAGACTGATGAGATAGACAGACAGCTTCTCACAAAAGACACTTAAAGTCGATCGCGCGACCAGAGGGCAGCGCATGTATTTTTTTCTTTCGCCTAAACACATCTCCATCTTTCTACGCGATCTCGATCTTTTTTTTCACGCGCAGGCACACACTTACCACACCACCATGGATTTCGCAGTCACCGGCAAGAATCACGATGCATTGAAGTCGCTTTCAGCACTCCAACTCGCGCCCATTCTTGCGCATGGCACATTGTCGGCGTCCTCTGCCTCTGCCTCTGCCTCTGCCTCCACCGCCGATACCGCCGATACCGCCGCCACTGCCGCGCCGTCCCTGTACTTGACACAAAACCAAATTTTGTTGAACAACCTACTTCAATTCTACCAAAACCGTGAGCATTTGACTAGAATGCTGAACGCGATCACTGGTCAATCGCGCATGTCTCTGCGCATTGTGGACTGGTTCGTGACCAACTACGCCAAGAAGAACTTCACTGTCTTCAACATCGACCGCGACAATGGACGTCGCGATCGCTTCAAGGTGTTCTTTCAATACAAACTCAACTTGAAAGCCTACACCAAGCGCCGCTTCGATCCGTTCTGTCGATGGGACCGCATCAACATCCCGTATGAACACAACAGTTGCATCGAAACCACGTTGGGCCAACTCAATTTCTTCAAGTGGGCCATTGAAAACCACGTGCTCGACTACATTGAAGCCAACTACGACCACATCGAACACGACATGAATGCGCGCAACAGCACGTCCCGCAACAAGGAAGCGCGCTCCAAAACCCGCAAGAAGCGACAAGAACTGTCCGTGTCGGCCACCAAAAGCATCAAGAAGGAAGAAGTGGAAATCGTCGTGCAATTTCACTGAGCAATGCAATTGGTTTCCGCCACTTCTTGTTTGTTCACGTATCCACAGGAAGCGAAACACAATCAATCCATCGTTTCCGTCATTCTCCATCGCATTGACGGTTGTCGTTGAGGAGTCGTATTTTTTGAACCCGAACACGAACACGAACCGAACCCGAACCATCATGGACTTGAAACAGCGCAAGTTGAACCGCGCCGAGTGGAATGCCATCGAAGTGCCGGTGTCGGCGCAAGAAAAACAAGTCTTGACCATGTTGTGCGACGGCTTTCGCAACATCCACATTCGTTCCAATCCGCATCTGTCGCTGCTGTCTTTCATGAAGATGGACAGCACCGACAAATTGGATGCCTTTTTGTTTCATCGCTTCTTTGCCAAAGAAGTACAAGACATCGACAAAGCGATCCACGCGCGCCGCGTCTTTCCCTCTTCCGTTTCCTCTTCTGCTTCCACCTTTTCCTGGAGTGTTTCCGCGCCCGTGGTCAAGCTCAAATCCATCGACCAAGTGCGCGTGGAGCGCTTTGACGCCGAAGCTGTGCGCCGCCACGTCCCGCCGGTGTTCGAATGGGTGTTGCTTACGGAGTTGCGCCTCACCATCATGGCTGCAAGTGTCTCGGACCGGGTGCGCGTACATCAGGGATATTACGCCCTGCACCAATTGTTGCGCTGCACCATTCCCAAACTGAATCACGTCGTGCTCACTTTTGTCCGAAATGTGTTGGCGGCGCTGGCGCCATCCATGGACAAGAGTTTTCTGATCGAACATGCCCCCGCGTGCATCGAACGCTCCGAATTGGTCTGGAAGTACGCCGACCTGCGGCTCTACGAACACCAGCGAGACATCTTCAATGTCATCAAGCAGCCGCAGCCAAAGCTGGTGTTTTACATTGCGCCCACCGGCACCGGCAAAACCATGACCCCGCTTGCCTTGTGCGAACCCGACGAGGCGGGCAAGCAGCGCAAGGTATTGTTCGTGTGTGCGGCGCGCCACGTCGGCGTGGCCTTGGCCAAGTCCGCAATCTCTCTGAACAAAAAGGTCGCCTTTGCTTTCGGCTGCGAGAGTGCCACCGACATTCGGCTCCACTTTTTTGCCGCCAAGAAATTCACCCGCCACCGACGCACGGGCGCCATCCATCGCGTGGACAACAGCGTCGGCGACAACGTGGAACTCATGATCTCTGACCTCCAATCCTTCCAATCAGCCATGTACTACATGTGCGCCTTCTTCCCGCCGCAGGACATCATCCTGTATTGGGACGAACCCACGATTACCCTAGACTACGCCAGCCACGAATTCCACGACACCATCCACCGAAACTGGAAGAAGAATCGCATCCCAAACGTGGTGTTGTCGTCGGCGACGTTGCCGCACGCGGTGGAGTTGACCGAAACCACGGCAGACTTTCTGCAGCGCTTCCCCGGTGCGCACATCCACAGCATCGTCAGCCACGACTGTCGCAAGTCGATCCCGCTGTTGGACAAGCAAGGGTTCGTGGTGTTGCCGCACACGTTGGACGCCGGGTTTGCGCAGATGAAGCAGTACGTGGAGCACTGTCGCGAGTACGCCACCCTGCTGCGATACTTTGATGTGACGGAGGTCGTGACAATGCTTCGCTGGTTGCAACAAGAGAAGGCGGTGCCGCGCACGTTGGACCTGGATCGCTACTTCGAGACCGTGGAAGACATTGACTTGAAAACCATCAAGGTGTACTACCTGGATTTGTTGGCGCGCATGCCGGAGGAAGTGTGGCACAGGTGGTGGGCGCAGAGCCATCCGTTGCGCAAGCCGCGCCTCTGCGAGAATGTACGCGGCCGGTTGAACCTCGACCAGGGCGCGCCGGGGATCTACATCACCACCAAAGATGCGCACACGTTGACGGACGGACCGTCCCTGTTTTTGGCGGAGAACGTCGACAAGGTGGCCGCCTTTTGCATCCAGCAGGCAGACATTCCCGCGAAAGTGATGGACGAATTGTTGGCGCGCATCGAACACAACAACCGCATCAATGCGCAACTGCGCGATGTGGAACACCAGTTGGACCAGCTGAAGGAAGATGTGGAGAAGAAAGCTGCCAAGTCCGCGTCGGATGCGGATGGCGCCGCGTCGGCGGTGGGACGAGGCAAGGGCGGCGGCGGGGGGAAAACCTTGCGCAAATTGGGCAAAGTCGAGGACGATGTCTCGGAGCACGATTCGTCGGCCATGGCACGCTTGCATCAGCGCATCTCGCAATTGCGCGCCCAAATCAAATCCGCCAAACTCAGCGACGCCTTCGTGCCCAACACCAAGTTGCACGCAGAGCGGTGGGCGGAACACATCGACACAAAGCGCGCCTTCTGTTGCCAGATGGAAGAAGCCGTGGTGCGCGACATCATGGCGCTGCACGGAGTGGACGATTCGTGGAAAATCTTGCTGATGATGGGCATCGGCGTGTTCCGGCCGCACCAAGAAACGTCGCGCTACACGGAAATCATGAAGCAGTTGGCGGAGGACCAGAAGCTTCTCGTGATCATTGCCACCAGCGACTACATCTACGGCACCAATTACGCATTCTGCCACGGATTCCTGAGCAAAGACATTCCCTTCACGCAGGAAAAGATCATCCAGGCCATGGGACGCGTGGGGCGCAACCACCTACACCAATCCTACACCATCCGCTTCCGCGACGACAACCAATTGCGCCTGTTGTTTTCCACGGTCAACAGCACCGACAAACCCGAAGTCGTGCACATGAACTGTCTGTTCCGGCGTCGCCGCGGACAATTTGTGGACGGACAGTTCGTGGACGCGGTTGCGCCAGATGGTCAAGATCCAGAAGTCGACGAGGACGAGGATGAACATGCGGATGAGGAAGATGAAAAGTGGCGCACGCGGACCATGGAACTGTACGAAGACGGTTCGGAGGAAGAGGAAGCTGATGAAGGACCTGAAGAGGAACCTGAAGAGGAGGAAGAAGCAACGGTGTTGCCTGCGTCATCCATCCTTCCTCCTGCGCAAACCTACTACACCACCGAATTTGACGATGACGAAGAAGAGGAGGAGGACAACAATCAGATAGACGAGAAGGATGTGACGAAGGATGAACATCGGCAGCATCATGCCGTCGAGTCCCCGACCGCATAATGTTTCTTTCCTTCCATTCGCAGCAGCAGTCTATTCGCACCATGATGTCACTGAAGCATTGCGCATTAGCCATTTTGTGGGCAACGATGATGACGATATGGTTCGTGAGATGTAAGGCATCCCTGGAAGACCAAGTCGTACCGCCACAGACGGCCGAAGAGTGGGATTCACTGTCGCGCACAGTCGCGGATCTGTCGTGGCATTGGTTGTGGATTCAGATTGCGATTGTCGGACTTTCCATGATGCCCCGCGTATACATCTTTGCCATTTTCCTGTCCTGGGCACTGATTTGCACCATCGCCATCGTCTTTTCAATGTGACATATTTTGCCGTGTGACATATTTTGCCGTGTAAGCTGTTAAGTAAGATTGTTTTGGTTGCTGTGTGCGATTGATCGCATTGTTTGTCTGCTTTTTTTTCTTCTCCGTTCAATCATGTCTGAAAAAATCTCATCCAGGAACACATCTCTTACCCTCGCTTGTTGTCGTGTCACCGCCGCAAAAAAAAAACTTGCCATGCCGCGTCGCAAAGCCTTGGACACCTCGTCCGTTCCCACCGACATGTCTGTTGCATCTCCCGTTTCTGCTTCTTCTCTGTCACCCGAGGTCGGCAGCAAGACGGTTGCGCCCAAAACGAAGCAGATTGTGAGCCACATCGCCAATCGCCAAGCTTTTTTTGAATTGCTTCGCCACAACACGGGGTTGGTGTTGCTGAAGATGGGTGCGCCGTGGTGCGGACCTTGTCGTGCGATTGAACATCAGGTGCACGAATTCTTCGCGTCTTCTCCAGACACGGTCATTTGTTGCGACATCAACATCGATGAATGTTTCGACGTGTATTCCTACTTCAAATCAAAGAAGATGGTGTACGGGATTCCCGTCATTCTGTGCTTCAAGAAAGGCAACATGTATTTCACGCCGGACGACATGGTCACGGGGGGAAATCCGGCCGACGTGCATGAGTTCTGTCTGCGCTGCAATCAACACTTGCTGGATGCTGTCGCGGCCTATCCCGAACCAACGTTGCCGCCGCGATGAAAGGTGCAGCCACACATTCACACCCTGACTTACTTGCTGCTGCTGCCGCCGCCGCGGTGTATGAGTTTCGACAAACGTGTGTCCAAAGAGTGCACCATGTCATCATCGTACGCAAAGGTTCCCGAGGGTTTGTAGGCGTGGATGGGTTTGTAGTCCTTGTCCTTCGGTCGTCCGCCGCCGCCGCCGCCGCTGTTGTTGCCTGTCGACGACGCCGATCCTCTTCCACGGTTGGACATCGATGACGCGCCGCCGCCACCACCGCCACCGCCACCATTGTCCTCGTCCTCGTCCTCCGCCTCCACCACGTTGCCGAATTCATCAACCTGCACCCCCGTTTTTTTCTGCAGCTCGGTGCGCACGTAGGAGGGAACGTAGTGCAGCCAGGAGATGAACAGCACGTTGGGGTCGACGTACTGCACGTGGAATCCGTTGTGGCTCAACTTGTCCATGAGGTAGACGATGCAGGAGGCTTGGTCGTATTGCGGCACCCCCAGAATGGTCGGCGGCACGAGAAACCAGCAGAACTGGTTGTCAACTTTCTGGCGCGACGCGGTTTTGATGCGCACGTGCACGCGGTTCAGCACTTTGTTGAACACATTCACTTGTTGCAGATCTTTCTGGCGTTTTTTTTCAAACAGCTCGTCGATGCTGATCTTCTCCGACGGATTGCGCGCGTTCTCCAAATCAAAAATGGTTGTATTCATGGTCTGCACACACAGCGGCAAAATATGTCACACTTCGGAGATGGATCGGAGGGCCGTTTTTTTAGCGGATAAAAGCACAGTTGCGCAATGGATCGATCGGTGCGTGGAAAAGAGGAGACACCAAGTCGGCCGGCGGGTTGTTAGTGGTGGCACGAGAAATTATCCGACGCGAATCCAACGGGTGCGTGTGTGTTTCTGTTTTTGTGACATATTTTGCCATGTGTAATACTGCTTAAGAGAAGTGCAAGTTGCCCATTGCAACGGGACCATTCCCCCATTTCTTTCCCCCATCACCCCCCGTTTTTTTATTGTCTCGCACCAAAAGAAGACCGTGGCGTCGCGACGTTGACCGCCATCCTTCTTCCTTCCACACTCCGACATTGTGACACATCGAAGATGATCGACCGACACATCGACGATAAGCGCAAAGTGTGCGCCTTTGTATTCCGCGAAGTGCACGATGTGGAATGCTACGTCCAATCGTACGCCAACAATCGCACGGACACCCTTACTTTGTTAAATCTCTGGATCCGTCATGCGCGCCGCGGAGATGCGGCCAGGTGTCATGCGTGCGTCACGCTGTTGGAAGACACCACCAAGTATTTGCCTTACTTGTTGTTCGGCGCCAACCACATTGCGCACAATGTCTTTCCCATGGTGCACACGGAACACTTCCGCATCCGCTCCGATCTCTTACAAAACCCTCATTTTTCGCGCCTGCAAGTCCTTTGGCTCAATCAGCGCTACACATACTCTCCTCCGACACCACTTTCCATGCCTTCCGTGCCTTCTGCGCCTTCGATGCCTTCTGCGCCTTCGATGCCTTCTGCGCCTTCGATGCCTTCGATGCCTTTTGCGCAAGATGCGTTTTGTTGTTCTTCGCCGCCACCAACATTGCCATCCATTCCGGACACAACTGTCGCTTCCGATGCCGCCGACCAACCCAATGCGGTTTTTCCGACAGCGCCCCCGACAACAACCACTTTGGAAGGAACGACAGAGGACATAATCAACCTTGCGCAGGGTACTTAAAGAAAATTGCCGCGTTGCGCATTCATACAATCATCCTTTTTCTGCTCCCCCCCAAAGGTTTGCTCCAAGTCACATCCATCTGCCGCCGCCGTCGCCGTCGCATCGTCTGTCTGTCATGTCGGTCGATTGCATTCTTCCCACCAACGTCTCCGCGGCGCACTGGGCATCCTTGCACACATTGTCTCCTTTGTTGTCCCACGTATCGCCGCATCCGCGACAGCCATCGCAACCGCAACCCGTCCATTCCATCGACGATGAATGGCGCAGTTTCTTCTTCGCCATGGACGACGGTTGGACCAAACATTCCTCCAGCGCAACTGTCGCCGCCGCCGTCCCTCCCCTCCAAGCCCTTCAAGCAAAGCCGTTCCCCACTTCATCTGCGTCTCCCCCATCTGTGTCTTCTTTGCCTTCTACAGTCAACCAGGAACATACAATCGCAAACGATGAGAGAGTGCGCGAAGGCGGCATCCACCACCAACAACCACATCTTCAACACCTGGTGGACAAAGAAGGCAAAGAAGGCAAAGAAGGCAATGAACAGGAAGAAGAAGATGCTGCCGCCGCCTCGTCGGATGCGCCGTTCGCACTGCAGTGGAATGAACCGACTGCGCCGGCGGCAAGCGACATCCACATTTCCACGAAGACCAAGATTGCGTTTCTGAGCGCACCCATTGCATTGGAGCCGGTGTTCTGGGCTATTCCTGTGCAACCGTACTTTTTGCAGTCGGAGGGCGTCGTGAAGAAGCAGATGAAATTCAACACCTTCTCCGCGGAACACACGGACAAGGTGCGCCAATTGATGATGCGCGAACAATACTACGAAGAGTTGGTTATTTCGCACACGGAACATCCACCCAACCATGCTGCTGCGGTGGTGTCTGCGGCAGACACTGCATCCAGCAAAGTGGCGCATCCACACCGGGTTCCGTATCGCGATGTGCGCAAGATCAGCATCGGATTGTGCAAGAAAGACGTGTTGAACACGCGCAGCAAAAAGAAGAGTGCCTTCTACAACTGTTTCGTGCTCATACTGCGCGTTCGCGGCGACGTCGGCACATTCCGCGAATTCCACGTCAAAGTGTTCAACACGGGCAAGTTGGAAATTCCGGGCATTCAGTGCGAACACATGTTCGAGCGGGTCATGTCCGAGATTCTGCGCACCCTGCGTCCCCACGTCGGCGAAGACCTCTGTTTCCGTGCAGGCGGTACCGAAACTGTGCTGATCAATTCCAACTTTTCGTGCAACTACTTCATCAATCGCGACAAGTTGTACGAACTGCTCCACCACACCTTTGGCATCCAGGCCATGTACGATCCATGTTCCTACCCCGGCGTGCAGTGCAAATTCCACTACTACCCCCACCTCCCGCTCGACCAACAAACCGGGCGGGTCTTGTCTGCTACTGCTACCACCGCTGCCGCCACCGCCGCGACCATGAAGGACACAACCCCCGTCAAATCCGTCGTGGTGTCCTTCATGGTCTTTCGCACTGGCAGTGTATTGGTGGTGGGACATTGCGACGAAACGGTGATCCAGTGCATCTATCAGTTTCTCTGCCGCCTCTTTCGCGAACAGTACGACGTCATTCGGCAACATCTCTACGTGTCGCCCACCGGCGCCGTCACGGTCCCCGCCGTCGTTCCGAAGAAAAAGAAGTCGCGACCCAAAAATCTGTCCGTGTCCATGCCCGCATCCTTGCGCAAAAAGAAACAAGACCTATAAAATAGCTGTTTGACACATAGTGTTCGTAGTTAAGAAAAAAATGGAATGAGTGCATTGCCATTGGTTAGAAGATTACAGTGTATGCGCACATCGCTTTGTCTATGTCGATCGATTTCACGGTCGACATGGCTACCCGTCCACATGTATGTATGTATGTATGTATGTTGGTGTGTATTCGTGTTGTATATATTCGTGTTGTGCAGCTTCTGCACAAGATGTATGTACGTTGTTGGGTGTTGTAATGTGTTACACGCGTGTACCATGAAACCAAACTGCCCCCCCCCCAAAAGCATTACTTTGTCTCCGTCTTCTTGCGTGGCTTTTTCGGCGGCGCCGACGGCGACGTGTTGCCGCGTTTCTGTGCCTTTTGTTTCGGTGCCTTTTCTTTCCCTTCCTCCTTTGAATTCTTCTTCTCCTTTGGTGCTTTCTCTTTCTGTTCCCCTTTTTCTTTCTTCTTCTCGGCGGATTGCGCCACCGTCGCCGCAGTCGTGTTGCTGCCGGTGTCGGTGGTAACTGACATGGCGCCGGAAGGCACATGCTCCAGGACTACATGCGAGGGCACGACGTGTTGTCGCTTTCGGAAGATCCAGTAGCGATTGAGAAAGGAGATGGTTTGTTCCGCAGCGCTCATCTGCAGCGCCTTGGCGTACAATGGCGACGCTTCCCGCGCCATGCACTCGAACAGTTCGTGGAAACACGCACTAGCCTTGGGCATGCCAATGTCCGCCGCCTCTTCGTCGGTGATCAACTGGAAGCCGTAATTTTCCATGGCGCGACACAGAAACTCGTGGTGGACCAGGTACTCGCTCACGAACTGCCCGATGGATTCTTGGAACACGCGGATTTCGTAGCCCAGCGACGACGAGTCCCCCACAAACTCGTCCGCCAAGTACTTCTTCTCCAGGGAAAAGAGCAGCTTGTGGTCGACGTGCAACACCATCTCTTTCTGGCGCCGCAACACCTCGAACACCTTCTGTCCGTCAAAGGCGGTGGCCACGAAATACCCTTGCTCCTTCGTGCACATGGCGACGTTTGCCAAAAATCCTTGCAGCGTCGTCAAATCGCGGAAGAAATAGTGCAGCGCGAACTGACATGACGCCACGTGGAACCCGTACTGTCCCAGCGACCAACAATCTGCCACCCCCTTGCCGAGTTCTTCTGCATCGGACTGCTGGGTTTGCCCCAACACCGCCGCCGCGATCCGCCGGTCCTGCGCTTGCAGGAACGCATCGCCCTCCCAAATGTTGCGCGTACAATCTGCCTGCAAAAACAGCGCCTTTGGCACGGTTGACGACGACTTGGATAATGAAGAGGAGGAAGATGACACTTTTTCCCGCGCACCGAGTTGGTGTCGCCGCCGGAGGTTGACGTAGCGGGCACAGGCGCCGTCGACGGCATTGTGGATGTTGTCGCTGGACAGATCCAGACCCAACACAAAGGCGGCCCGCGCTTGCGTCCATTTCGGCAAATCGCCCGCCTTGCCACACGCCAAGTCGATCAGCAGGTCGTTGGGTTGACAGGTGGCCAACAACAACTTGCGCTTCACGAAAATGTTGTGGAACAGTTTCAGGCGCTCCGTGTGGAAGGCTTCGCGCGCTCCTCGAGTGTGGTAGTACATATCCTCCTGCTCCGGCAAACTGTCCAGTCCGCGCCCCGTGGTCAACATCTCTTCCGTCAAAGGAAAGGCGATGGTCTTCCAGGTGTCATTGCACACGCGAAAGGCGTTGCCGAATTCCTTCTCCCCGCGCCGCAACCGCATGGTCTTGTCGTGGCGCACCCGCAGCGGCACCCAGCGCCATCCCCCTTCCCGCTCTGCGTCATAGCGGAATTCCACTATCATGTTGTCCTGGAAGGGATCGCCCTCTTCCGCCACCATCCACCCGTCGGGGGTTAAGGCCACGTTGGTCCATCCGTTCTCTGGCGCATAAGGTTCCACTGGACAAAAGCGCATGGGACGATAGTCGCCGCCACTGCCGGTTCCATTCTGGTTTCCCACGGAGTCATAGCGGCGCTGCAACATTACGGCAAAGGGATCCATCCATCCGTCGCTGCCCTCGTGGTAGCCGCACATCAATTCCAGTTGTTTGTACTTGACGAGTGCATTGCCGGGATCGTCGACGAGGAATTCGGTGTCGCGACAACTCTGAGGGTCCTTCACCGTGCGCACCAAAAAGTCGACAGTGTTCCACTGCGGCGGCTTCCACTTGAATGCGCGATCCCACGTGATTTTCCACTTGGGTCCCGCCATGTCTTCCTGCGAGGCACCCACCCCGAGGTGACAGGGGGTGAAAATAAGTCCGTCCACGTTGTATTCGTAACCCTCCCCTTCCCGCAACGTCAGCCGGTTGGCCTCAAAGATGCTGCCGCAGTCTTCCACCGCGTGAAACACCTTGCACCGCGCCAGCAATGGACAGGGTCGCGCCGGATCGCTCACGTGCTGCAACTGCAATTGACCCACGCATTGCGCCATTTCCTGGTATCGACAGCGATCAGAACTTCCCGACCGCCAAAAGGGAAGGGCGCGCAAATCTTTGCCTTCCAAATAGTACACGTCGAAGGCCAGCCACGCGTTCCAATACACGTCGTGCTTGGTGTGCAGAATGTGCTCCCCGTCCAACAAGGAGCGGAAACATTCTTTGCGCAACGTGCGGGTGCCCGTGAACCACACTTGCATCGCAGTGTCAATCCCGTACACTCGTCCTTCACTGCTGATGAACAACAGACAACGATCGCCGTCCGCTTTGTCGGTCACGCAATACTCCTCCAACGCTGCCGCACCCGAAGGAGCAGCGGCGGCGGCGGCGGCGACAGAAGCCGAAGAAGTGGAAGCAGAAGAAGTGGACAAAGGTGAAGACGAAGGGAGTGCCAGATGTTCGCGCAGCAAGGTTACGGGTTGCGGCCCCGCAAAGTGGCGGGAGGTCACTTGATGGATGTGATGGCGCCAGTCTCTGCCGTAAATGAGGGACATGTATTCATCGATCACTCCTTCTTGTTCACGAAAGCCGATGGGGTATGCACTCTTTTGCAACCCACTCAGCACCACGCGAATGACCTTGCGCAATTGTGCCGCCAACTGCACGGCCACGGGCACAGAGGGACGCACTGCGCGCTGGGTGGCCAGCGCCGCCAACAGCGACTCGTTGTGCACTTCCATTTCCACTTCGTATTGCTCCGCCTGTTTGAACACGTCTTCCACTTGTTTGGGGTCGGTCATTTGTCGCACGATGCTCATGTGCACACGAATCCAGGGCGTGTCGGACGACGATGGCGGCGTCAACACCACGCGCTTGATGCATCGAAAGTGCTTGGTGGGCAACTGGCTCCATCCGCGCAGAATGGATTGCGCCGTCTGGTCTTGCAGTTTGTCCAAGATGCGCTCTTCTTTCCAGGACACGCGCAACGGAAAGTCAGGGATGTCCAAATGCCGCACCTCGTTCGCGGGTTTGCGTTTGCTGGTCAACACCAACCCCGCGTGGTGGCGCAACGGTTCCAACTTCCCGTGGCTTCCAAATTGGCGGATCACCTCGGGGCCGTGCAACGAGGCACGTACATGGGAATGCGTGAGGGTGCCTTCGCGGTTGGCGTATTTGTGTCCAAGGTTGAGATACACCGGTTCTTCGCACCACGTCCACCCTTGTGCACGCAGGGCTTGGAAAATGGAGTCATAGTGACTGCGTTGCAGTTGGCGCGCATCCACACGCACCTCCAATTCGAATTGCGTGGCCAATGCGCCACCGTCGCGGGCAAATTGCGTCTCCAAGGTGAGACAATGCGCCTGCGTGAAATCTTCCAACTTGTTCCACGCGAACGACGTGGCCTCTTCCGGCGCACGAAACGACGATGGCGCGGAAGAAGCGGAAGCAGACAAGGTGGACGAGGACAATGCGGAAGAAGCGGAAGCAGACAAGGTGGACGAGGATGAGGCGCCACGGTTGTTTTTTCGTCCACCCCCGACAGACGACCCCTGGCGTGTCAATACGAAGGCGCGTTTGTTGACGGTGTCTTTGCAGAGACGCACCAAGGCACGTTGCTGCAGATACTGTCGTCGTTCTTGCGGCGTCAATTGTTTCCAATAATCGGCGATCCAGTTGTGCAAGACCGACACCATGACCAACGCGGTGGCCCAGGTGGCGATGTCCGGCTGATGCGCGTACCCGTCGCTCAACACTTCCCAGGCCATTTCGTACCAGGAGGTGCACTCCAAGTAGGTGGCGAGCGATTTGCGCACGGCCTTGCTGAGACGCACTTGCACGATGCCGAGGAATTGGTTGACGTATCGCAATTTGGTGGGAAAGTGCTGCGTGAGATATGCCTGCAATTCTGCGCGACGATCATTGCCCGGCAGGAACACGTCGGACTGTTTTTCCATCTTCTCCAAAAATTGCGCCACGGTCATGTGGTACTTGTTCAACAACACCGCATCCACATCGCAGACCCCATCATCCACGCGGTACAAGAGATCTTCCGCCGCGATGTCTGGTACAAAGGGTTTCGGCAAAGTGGTGGCGGTGGCGGTAGCTGTCGCAGAAGAAGCAGACATGATGAATGAATGGATAACAGATGAAGCAGGCAGACAGACAGAGAAACCAAAGGTGGGAAAGAAAGAGGACGACAGCTTTTGTCTTATCTTATCGCGCGATTGCTTAATGTGCAGACAAAAATCGACGAAATTCCGAACACTCAAAATCACAGAAAAAAAACAACTGACCGACAAAAACCAACAACAAAAGAAATATGCGCGGCGACAACCGTTCACGCGCGGCGATTGGCGGCGGTGGCAGCGGCGCCGTTCGTGACGACCGTGGAACCATGCGCGATGTGGGATTGGTATGGCATCATCAAGTGTTGATGTAGTCGGGTGTACAGTTCGCGCTTGGCAATGTCCATCGGATGTTCCAAGTGGCATTGGCGCGCCAAAGTCCGCAATTGGGCGATGGTGCATTTGCTGAGCGGCGCACCGATGGGTTGCGCCAAGGTTTCGATGCGCGGGCATCCCATTTGCACGGGCGGAAGAGCGTCGCGCTGAACAAAGGTGGTCGCTACCCAACCAAACGTGCCTGGCGCATGTGGCTGTTGACGCACCAGGTGGATAGGTTCGTCCTCCTCGAAGAGATGCAAGAAGTAAGCATCGTTGGCAAACCAGACGCAAACATTCACGCCGTGCGCAATCGCCATCGCCAAAAACGTGGGGATGCGCAATTTGCTGTTGGCGTCTTGTGCCAAGTTGTGCACTATGTCGTGCACGCTTGCGCCAAGGTGATGCACGTGCAACAGGGAGGAGCGCTGCTGTACCACATCGGCGTACTCCGCTTTGCGCCGCAGTTCCGCCAACCGGTTGCGACAATGCACCATGTCCACTTCATCTTTGCCCAACCAAATCATCTCCCAACACCAAAACAACGTATCCCACTCGCGCGGCACCACCAACTGCCCCGCCAAAGGTTGTTCTCGTCGTTGTCGCGGCATCCGATCCTGGTCCTTGTCCTTCTCCTTGTCCTCATCCTTCTCCTGATGCCCGATGGCAGGGTTGGCAGGAATCCTGGGACGCAGAGAGTCGGCGACGGCGACGGAAGATGATGGGGATGCGGCGGGTGCACACTGCATGTGGGTGAGTGCGGCGCGGATACGGTCGTCAGTGAGAATCCATGGCTGCAGCATCTGCATGACATTCATGGATGAAAGAGATGGTGGTGTTGGCGGCGATGGCGGCGGCGCCACCGTTACGGCGCGTGCAGTGTTCATCGTCGTCCTGGTTTCAATATCTATCGGAAGAAGAAAACAACAAGAAGAAAACAACAAGAAGCGGAACAAAAAGGCGCAGGGAAAAAAAGGCGCAGAGGTAAGGATGTGCAGGGGCCAAGAATGAAGAAGATGGGGAAGTCGATGTTTAAATGTGTTGGTGAGTGATGTATTTAATGTGTTACACGCGTGTACCAAAACTGCTTGTCGCCGATCATAAGTGAAAGGCGCGTCGATAATCGTCTTTTTGTTGTTCGGCGGAACTCAAGGTGACTTCGAGGTGGGTGACATAGTGCACGAACGCTGCCAATTCGCGCACGATGTCGGCGGGAAGCTCGGACATGTTGATCAGTGTCCCGTTCTTGTTCTTGTTCAGTGTGACTGTCGGATGATTCGACAGCAGACGCAGTGCTTGAATTTGGTGGAATTTACTCATCGACTCCAACTTCTGTCGAATCGTCTCCAAATCCATCGTCGTCGTCGGCAGGGATGGAGTCGTTGTCGTTGTCGTTGTCGTCGTCATCGTCGTCATCGTCATCGTGGGTGCGGTTGCTGTCTTGGCTGTTCGGTCGGTCTTGTAGAGGGTCTTGATGATAGTCGTTAACTCCTTCGTCTTCATCCATCGCTGCAGAGTCTTCCACCATTCCATTTAAATCCGCATCCTCTTCATCTGCCTCTTCTTCTTCGGGTTGTCCGTGGTGGCGCACAAGCTTGCAGATGACTTCAATTTGGGGATCGTTCAATTCGAAGCGCACACTCTTCACTTTGACCGTGATTTCATCGCCGGCCTCGATCTGATCGAAGACTTCGTCGTCCTGCATGAACCCGCGGATCACATGCACCACTAACGGCGGCTTCTCCAACAAAGAGGGAGAGGAGGAGGAGGAGGGGGGAGAGGACGAGGAAGCTGACGAGGAAGCTGACGAGGAAGCAGTGTCCGTGACGCATTCTGCGTGGATGCCCGCCTTGGTGACATTCACCACTTTGCAGCGCAACAACATGCGCTCCACGGGCAAGCACACATTGCAGAAAAACAGCACGTGAAACACCACCAAGTGTCCCTGTTCCACTTTGCCCCCCGAGTAAGTATGCATCACCACACTGTCGCGCTGCACATATCCTTCGGCGATGCACCTCCCTTCTACCATGCGCTTCAGTGTGCGCACGAGACCCAATTCCACACCCGGCGATTTGTACAGTTCCACCAGAGGCACCACAATCTGGCGCGACAACATCGATCGCACAAAATACTCTGACGGCGGCACGGTGCGCGCCGACAATGCCGAGGTCTGCGGATTGACTTGGGTGGAGACAAAGGAAGTGGATGACATGGTCTTTGTTTCAGTCTTAGACTCAGTCTTTGCTGTCCTCGTTGATTCTGTTCAGCGAGAAGAATGTTTATGTGGTGGTGATGGTGTTGGTCGGCCCCGCTGCCGCCCCAGCGACTTTGGGAGAGATGGGATGGAACACCACCAAGTCGCCAACTTGGCGCATGAATCCTTGACGACCGAACATGTCGATCACCATCAACCCGCCGTCGCGAAACTTTTTCAGCGCCGCATAGATTTCCGCATAGGAAAACGGATGATGTGCGCGCACCGCATCAACAAATTGATCCACGTGGTACACCAACCCGTCTTGAAACACATCGGCCATCCGTTGGCGCAACGAAGGCGCGTTCTTCTTGCGGCGGTGGCGATTCTGTCCGCCGTGTTGGTTTCCGACATGTTCTCCTTCTCCTTTTCCTTCTCCTTTTCCTTCTCCGTCTTCTTCGGCGGAGGTGGATGTGGATGTGGATGTGGCTTGCGCACAAGGATAGCTGCATGTTTCCTGATAGTCGCAATTGGCGGAAAATGGCGCATCGCCCACCGGGAAATGCTCCACCTGGCGCCCATCCGCCAGCGTCAGCGTCAATTGGATGTCCAACACCTCGCGGTTCCATTCCCGTTGTTGGTCGGCGTTCAATACGCAGTCCACCGCACAGCCTTTCAACACGCGCGACACTTCTCCGATGTCCCGCGCCTTTTCTTGCACCACGTGCATGTACAGCAAATCCACGCACTCAACCGTGTTCGCACTTCCCTCCTGTTTCCCAACCGGCGGCAGCGGCGACGCCACTGGTTGCAACACGGTGCCGTGGAGGAAGATTTGCACATTGCGTTCCGCGAGCGGCAATGCCTTGTGCGACCATTGGCGAACGGCTCGTCCAACCAGTTGTTCCACGGCGCTGATGGTGGGGAGTGGATCGAGCATGTGCACTTGGCGGATGTTTTGGAAATCCAATCCGTCCAAGAATTCCGACGACAACAGCACGACCTTGACTTGTTCGCCACGCACGTTGTGTTCGGAGGTCACGGTGTCCATCGCGGCGTCGTTGTCGGGTGACAAATGGCGGTCCGAAGACAAAATCACGTAGCTGTGGTTCGCCCTTTTTTCTCTTTCTCTTTCTCCTCCTCCTGCTCCTCCTCCTCCGCTCCCAACCGCATGCTTGTTTCCCCCTTCGGACCGCGCCGTTGCGGTTGCCGCCGCCGCCGCTGCCGCAGGACTCCACAGGGAAGGTGCCCCTGCTCGACGAAAGTGCAGCACGGATTCCAATGCGAGGGCGGCGGGAATTAATCCACCTTCCACGAATTGGGAACAAATCAAGACAATGCCATGGCACTGCCGCACTTGCTCCATCACTGCGTGCAGTTTGTGGCTGAAGGTGGGTAGGTGATCGGCGGCGAAGATCGGCGCGGCGTTGGGGCGATAGCGGTACGGTCCGCCCAACGTGGGGGATTCCACGAAGCGATGCAACCCCTTGGCACCCACCATCTCTTTCCACAAAGCAGGCACAGACACCACTAGCTCTTCTTCCGCCACCGAGGTGGGATCGGCGCGCACCTCCGACGTGCGCAACCACCGGTCCATCCATCCCAAGTCAGTCGTCGTCGTCGTCGTCGTGTTCGCGGCACCCACCATCGCCGCCGCAGCAGGCATCGCGGCAGCGTCGGCAGCCATGGCCTTCTTCAGCGATGGGTGCGGAAAGGCCATCGTCAAGGCTTGCAGTGCATAACCGAAGTATTCGGGCCGCCATTGTTCGGGATGTTGGGCAATGGTCTCGACCATGTGGAGGTAGACGCAGTGCTGACAACGTCCGCATCGCCGCCCACAATCCGACAAGGTGTTCAGGTAGGGGTCCAAGATGGCGCTGAACTGCATGCGCGCGGGGATGATTGATCCTTGGCAAAAGTGGGTGGGCTGCGGCTGAACCGCGAAACTCTTGTCCGGCGCAAACCACTTCGGGGTGACACGGTACGGGAAGGTGAAAGGATTTTCGCCCTTGACGAACGAAATGTACCCCGTCGCTTTCCGGCGCAACAACGCCTTCCCCCCTTCTTTCCACAGCGACGACGTGGTGGACGCAAACACCTCTTCCTCCACCAACCCCGCGCGGCGGTCATTGTGGTTCATCAAGTTCAGTTGCCACACAATTTCCGTCGGCGAATAAAACAGAGGGGTTGCCGACAAAAACAGCCAGCGCATTCCCCGCTGTCGACGCGCCGCTTCCTCCAAATCCGCCACGATCGCGGGATGCATGCGCAATCGATGCACTTCGTCCACCACGATCATCGTCCCCTTTGTTCGCCCAGAAGCAGAGGAAGAGGACGACGACGACGACGATTGACGCAACAGTTCCTTCACCGCGAGTTCAAGTTCCTCAAAGGTGAGGAAGCGGTAGGCGGCATCCACCAATTGCTCCAGTCTTGTCCACACTGCCTCTTCGGATTCGGATTTGCCAGCTGCTGCAGCACCATCCACACCTCCCTCTTGGAAAAGCGACGACAACAAGGTGGGTCCGCCGCAGGTGGACATCGACCATCCTCCTCCTCCCGATTTTGTGCCGTTCTTGGCGCGTTGCAGAGCATCGCGTTTCAACAGAGATTTGCGGAACTGGCGATGTACGGGGTGTGGTGCGACAATCCAAATGGGCAATTGCACCGCACCGGCCAAGCGCAACTCTTCGCAGATTCCAATGGCACTGCACGTCTTGCCACTGCCAACTCCGTGGTACAACAACAAGCTGCGGTACGGAGTGTGTGGCGACATGAATCGCTGCACAAAATGTTGATGGGCCTGGAATTGCGGCGGTTGTTTTTCGAGTTTCGCGACAAAGGCAGCAAGCGATTCGTTGTCGCGCGGCACCTCCGCGGCCCATTCCGTGTCTTCGAAAGCCGCATGTTCCGCCAACTTTGCGCTGATCGCAGGGTCTTTCACGTCGGGCAACGGTTCGGAGAGCAACTGTGACATGGTTACTTGTTGGTCCTTGTCCTGGGTTCTTCGACTTGGTTCTTCGACTGGTTGGTCCTGATGGGTATTGTATGTCGACAACAAATTTCACGTCGACATCCAAACGGAAAGGGTTAGAAGTTGGGTGTGGGGTGGGTGGGGGGATGAATGTTTGTTGGGCAATTACATGCGGACGGATCCAAACAGTTTGCGCGCATTGTGCAGTGCTTGTTTGTTTAAAGTGCGCTTGGCGGCATTAATGTCACCGGTGGAGGTGAAGGTGCGAGTTGCGGCTTCGATGGCCGTGACCCATTTCTTGCGCGAAGAGACGGATTTCGTTCCCTGTGCCTTGCGCCGAGTCCTGGTCCTTGCACTGGTCGTGGTTCTTCCCACTCCTCCGAAGTGCGCAGTGTGTCGACTGCGAGGTCGATGTGGATGTCTGTGCCGTTTGCGAGTATGATGCATGTTTGCGAGCGAGCGAGCGTGTTAAGCGTGCTTTGGTCAAGTGGACGAAGCGTGTTTCGTTGTTTTTCCCTCGACGAAATATCGTTGAAGAAACGATAGAAAAAAAAGGAAACGTGATTGCGTAAGGGAACAAACGTCCATCGGAAAACAAACAGGAGGAAAGATGTGCTGGCTAAAAGGATGATGAGAAGATGGAGAAAAACGATGGAAACCGAGAAAGGATGGCTGGAGACTGTTTCAAGGGAGATGCGATCGTCAACACGTCGCGCAAGACAAGACATTCAACAAGCGACCGTCGATGCGACATCGCGGAAGAGGAAAAGGATGGACAAGAAGAAGAAGAGGAAGAAGAAGAGGATGGACAAGAAGAAAAGGAAGAAGAAGAGGAACGCATTGTTTACATGCGGGAAGCAGAAGCAGCGCGAGCAGCGGCGGCAGCGGCGGCCTTGGAAGCAGATGCGGCGCGACTGGCTGCCTTGGATGCGGAACGCTTGGCGGCGCGGGAGCGAGTGCGGGCTACAGCGCGAGAAGCCTTGGCGGCGCGACTAGCGGCCTTGGCGGCAGCGCGACTGGCTTGGGCAGCACGGTTGGCGGCGGCGGAAACGGCGCGACTGGCAGCGCGACTGGCAGCGCGAGCAGCGGAGCGGGTGCGAGAACGGGAAGCGGAGCGGGAACGGGAACGGCGATGAGTTCTGGACATGGTGGTGGTGGTGGCGGCGGTGTAAATGGGTGGATGTGTGTGCGTGTGTTGAGAAAGGCTTGTATTCTATCGCAACAAAAAAAAACGGCACACCTCCCCTCCCTCCTCCCTTAATTCCAGACTTGGTTGGTGGAATGCCAAGACATGGGATCGCGGGGGGCAACGTTGTAGATGGCGCGGAAGACACTGGAACGCGATAGGGGGACGTTGCATCGATATTTGTCGAGGGGATGGGGATTGGTCTTCAGCTGGGCTTGGATGGCCTTCTTGCTGATTTTTTGGCGCGACTGCACGGCGAAGTAGATGAAGAAGGCTTCGAAGGAGAGGGACTGGATGGGCAAGATGTCCTCGTTCTTCAATTGAAAGTCGCGCAAGTATTCTTGGCAGATGGCGAACCCGGAAATGTCTGCTAAATCTTCGCCGATGGTGGGTGCCGCGTCGAAGTCGATGCCATCGCGCTTCGCCACCTCCTGGTATTGCCGGATGACATCGCGCTGGATCTGCTTGAACTTCCGCTTGTCCTTGGGCGTCCACCAATCGTGGAGACGGCCACGCTCGTCGTATTTGGACCCCCAGTCGTCCAGCGCGTGCGACAGTTCGTGCGCAATGGTGTACCCGACGTGTGACAAGTTGTACTCCAGTCCGCGCTCGCCTAAATCCACAAAGGGTTTCTGCAAGTAGCCCAGCGGGATGTAGATCTGGTTCTGGGTCGGCGTGTAGAACGCGTTCACCACGTACGGCTGCGTGCCGACAAACTTCGGCGGGATTTGCGTCCAGTCGATCACCTGGATGTCCACCACCGGCTTGTCGACGTGGTCCGCCGCAAATTGGTGGCGCCACTGGGCCATGCGACCCAGGTTTTCCCAGGGATCGTCCTCGTCGTAGGGCAGAAGAGGGTCGGGCATGGAGGGAGGTGCGACGCCGATGCGCATCTTCAAATGGTGCAGTTTCTGGAGGGCTTTGGCCTTGGTGCTGGGTTGCATCCAGCGGTTGCGTTGGACGATGCGTTGGAAGACGATTTTCAGGTCTTCCGCCATGGTTTGCACGTATTGCACCACCGCGGGATTGGTGTAGCGCTGTACGTATTGCGTGCTGAAGAAATGGTGGAAGCAGAAGGCCATGGGAAAAATGGGGCGGATGGCGACGGTTTCGGGGGCATCTTGTCCCTTCACAAAGGCGCCGTGGAAGTCGTAGAAGACGCGCCATCCGCGTTCGTCCCACCGCGTCATCTGCCGGATGAACAGGTAGATCCAGTAGGTGTGCCACTGCGGCGTATTCCACTTTTCGGCGAGCAGTTTCGTGCCGCACAGAAGATAGTTGACGTTGGAGGTGATGAAGCGGTGCGGCACAGTGCGGCAGCCAAGCAACCGCGAGAAGTGTGCCCAGTCGAACTGGAAATGCGCCATGGCCTCGGTAGCGGAAATCTCGTTGTAGTTGTCGTCCTCGTCGTCGACCTTCACGACGCTGCAGCCCATGGCATTCAGGATGGCTTCTTCCGTGCGGTAGACGTCCTCGACGTCAAAGGCCTTGGCGCCCTCCTCACCAAAGGCCACCTCAAACAGTTGGCGCAAGTACTGCAGATAGGCGCGCTTGTACTTGCGCTTGTACTGCTGTTCTTCCTCCGGGTCGGTGGCGTCCGGAAAATAGACCATGACGTCGATGAGGGTCACTTGCGGCGCATCCAGGTAGCACACGTACTTGGTGGGGTCTTTGTCGTCGGGGTTGATAGACCAGTTGAAGGGTGCGCCCCACGTCACGATTTCGTTGCGATTGAAGTACGCGAGCACTTCGTACATGTCGCTCTGCGCCAACAGCCATCGCTGGAAGGCGGCGGCGCGTTGTTGGGTGACGCGGTTGGATTGGTGTCGTTGGAAGGAGTGGTAGGCGTTGCGCATGCAGCGGCGGAGTGCGGTGACGGAAGCGCGGCCGCCGAAATCCTGGGGGTCCACGACATCCCCGCCGCCGTCGACAAAGTCGCGCAACAACTCAACCATTTCTTCGTAGACTTTGTGCTGCACGAGGCGGAAGTTGTCAATCTGCACGATGTACTGCTGGTCCGACGACAGCTTGACGTCGCGGATCCAACGATCGTTCACGTACGAGAAGAAATCGTCTTGCGGCGACACGTTGTATGGGTTCACGGCTTGCTTGAGACCGCGCACGATTTCGCGCTCCAGGTTGTAGCCCGTGGACACGATGTCCAGTTTGTTGCGGCGGAACACGTCTTCAATCTGATGTTCAAAGGGTTGCAAGGTACTGCATGGGGCGGCAGTGGCAGCGACGGTGGTAGAAGTTGCCGCAGCAGTGTTCTTCTTTTTGCGCGTGGCGCTGCTGGTGCTGGGGTGAGCACTGTTCTTGTTCTTGTCCTTGTTCTTGTCCTTTGTGGCCGTGGTGTGACGGCGGCGGCGCAAAGTAACCATGGGCGAACAAAACAACGACAACGACGACAACACGAGAAACAAACCAAGTTGTAAGTTGGATACATTAGTCGCAGGAAAAAGCATCTCCGCCCATGCCCGTGCCTCCCCCCCCCGCCAAGCCATTCTTCCTCCCTTCCTCTTCCCTTCTTCATTCCCCCGCTCGCCCCCTCCATCTGTCCCTTGCCCCCTCCATTTGGCCCTTGCCCCCC